>Ga0209476_10000018_pt1 | contig 133981 bp, 114 predicted proteins | sample KloWWTrecipitate_FD_187179 | JGI IMG/M metagenome (GOLD analysis project Ga0209476, IMG submission 187179) | Active sludge microbial communities from Klosterneuburg, Austria, studying microevolution and ecology of nitrifiers - Klosterneuburg... | ecosystem: Engineered > WWTP > Aerobic... | reverse complement strand
GCGTTCTCGATCCTTTTCTGGTCGCGGATGCCGAAGAAAGAGAGTTGAGCTTTGTTCAAACCTTACGCGAACAAAGCAGGCAATTGCCACCTACGCCTTCTTCACGAACTCGCTCTTCAGCGCCATTGCACCGAAGCCCTCGATGCGGCAATCGATGTTGTGGTCACCTTCCACCAGCCGGATGTTCTTCACCTTGGTGCCCGCCTTCAGCGCTTTGGGAGCGCCTTTCACGGCGAGGTCTTTGGCCATCACCACATCATCGCCGTTGTGCAGGATGTTGCCGTTCGCGTCCTTCACCACCGGGCCAGCCTCTTCAGCAGCCGATTCCTCCGGGTTCCATTCGTGACCGCATTCGGGGCACATCAGACTTTGGCCAGTGGGGTAAGCAAAGGCTGACTTGCATTGCGGGCATGGGGGCGTGGTGCTCATGGCTGTGGTATAACAAGCTGCGAAGCTACCCAAAGCAAATGATGCTGGCCGGGGCATTCCTGTGGCCTGTTCCGCTCGTCAAGCCGGTGCGTGGCGCCATTGTCCCATTGCGCTTCAGGCATCGACCTGTCACCATCGCGTACATTGCCCGCTCCGATCCACCAAACCCACGCACCATGCACCCGATCCTCCGCAACATCCTCGCTGTTCTTGCCGGCCTCGTCGTTGGCGGCTTCGTGAACATGGGCCTGATCATCCTCGGCGGAAAGTTCCTTCCGCCACCGGCGGGCGTGGACGTGAACGACATCGCCAGCATCAACGCGCACATTGGTGAGTATTCGGTGCTTCAGCTCATGGCGCCTTTCATCGCGCATGCGGCAGGCGTATTGGTGGGAGCCTTCCTCGCGGCGAAGCTGGCAGCCTCCCGGCACTTGGCCCTGGCCATGATCATCGGTGCCTTCTTCATGCTCGGCGGCATCATGGCCGTTCGCATGATCCCCAATGCACCGGTCTGGTTCAGCACGCTGGACCTGGTGGTGGCCTATCTGCCGATGGCATGGATCGGCTACCGGCTGGCTGCGGAGCGAGCGTGACCTGGATCACTTCTCCACCTGCGGCCAGAACCGCTCGAACCCTTTGTACACCGCACGGTGCAGCAAGGTGGCGTGGGTCTCTTTCGGGAAGTATTCGTACCAACTTTGAAGTGATGGTCCTCCATATTTGCGGAGCGCATCCACCACCTGCCCGACCTGTTCCTTCATCATGTCCTCGTTCCCGGCGGAGGCGATAAAGACGCGCTTGTGCAGGTCGCGATGTGCTTTCACCCAAGCTTCCGCACCGGCTGCGAGCGCACCGTCATTCCACCAAAGACTGGGACCGATCAGCATGTAGTCATCGAAGAGCTCCGGTCTGGTGAAGAGCACTTCCGTCGCCAACAGCCCGCCTAAGGATTGGCCGATCAAAGTGCGATGCCCCGAGGTGCGGTAATGCTGCTTCACCATCGGTTCCACTTCCTTCTCCAAGTAACTGATGAAGGCTGCGGACCCGCCGTAAGTGGGCAACCAGACCTTGTCGCTGTCACTCTGCGTAGCGCCGGTGAAATCGTGGTAGCGCGACTTGCCGTTGTTGGCGATGCCCACCACGATGCTCTTCGGAAGCAGGTCGTACATGTTCATGAACTGCGCCAGCCCGGCGATGTGCGGAAAGTCCTCGTTCGCGGAACCGTCCAGCACGTAGATCACCGGATAGTTCAACGTGCTGTCGGTATACCCTTCCGGCAGGTAGACGTTCAGCACGCGCTCCTGGTCAAGGGCTTCGGAATGGAAGGTGATAACATCGCCAAAGACGAAGGGGGTGGTCCGGGATGTGCTCTGCACTTGGGCACTAAGCGTGGTGGAGAGCAACAGGGCGAGGGGAATGATCGAGCGCATGGTGCGAAGTTGACGAAATTGTGCTTCTAAACGGACGATGGGCAGCGGCTACTACGGCTTCCCCCCGCTATCTTGGCCTCCTCAGATCGCCATTTTACTCGGCAACCTCCCCAATGCTTACGGAAGCCTTAGACCGCATCGATTCTCTAAAGTCGGAACTGGACGCCTTGCGACCATTGGCCCCGGAGGATGAGCAGCGTCTTTGGCAAAAGCTGCGCTTGGAGTGGAACTACAACAGCAACCACATTGAGGGCAACACCCTCACCTACGGCGAAACCTTTTTGCTGCTGATCCATGGTCAGACCAACGGCGGGCACTCCATGCGCGAGTTTGAGGAGATGAAAGCCCATGACGTCGCCGTCTCCATGGTGCGCTCATGGGCAGACGATCCGGAGCGACCGTTGCTTGAGATCAACCTGCGTGAGCTCAACAAAATTCTACTGAAGGACCCCTTCTGGAAGGAGGCGATCACCCCGGACGGACAACCTACACGGGTGCAGATCCTGCCCGGAGAGTACAAGCGCCAGCCGAACAATGTCCGGTTAGCGAACGGCGAGATCTTCCGATTTGCAAGTGTTGAGGAGACGCCGGCGAAGGTGCATGAACTGATGGACTGGTTCGCCCAGACCGAAGACCTGCACCCGGTAGAGAAGGCAGCGATCTTCCATCACAGCTTCGTTGCCATCCATCCGTTCGGGGACGGCAACGGCAGGACCGCCCGTTTGATCACCAACTACATCCTGATGCGCGCAGGCTACATGCCGGTCGTGATCAAGAGCGCGGACAAGAGCAACTATCTGCGAGCATTGCAACAGGCGGATGCAGGGGACCTTCAGCCGTTCACTGAATACTTGGCCGAACAGGAAGAATGGGCTTTGGAACTGGGTATCAAGGCGGGCAAGGGTGAAAGAATTGAGGAGTCCAATGATCTTCATAAGCGATTGAATGTCCTTTCCAAGCAGTTCGCGAACATGGACCCGGATTTGACCGTGCAGTGGACCTTCAGCCGCGAGCACTTGCTTTGGATGTTGGATGCTTGGATAAGCCCCATGTTCGAGGAGCTTATCCAGACGACCCAGCAATTTCATCAATTCTTCATCAAGCCGGCACATCACCTTTATCTGCGCGAAGAAGTTGGGGAGATACCACATGTAACGACCAATATGGTCGCAAGCATGCAATTCGCCGATGAATCACCGACAGCGGTGAGCGCCTCGCTGCGGCAACAGATCATCGATAGCGATGCATCCCTTAATTCGGGAGGAAGATTTGTGTTCAACGCTTTTCTTGGGGATTTCAAGTTCCTCGGCAAGAATGGATTCGGCTGTGTGTATCACGCCGAGGTCGTGATCAGCTATCATCACTACGAGGTACACATCGATCAATTCAATGAGGGGAGCAGTAAGCGGAAATCAATAAAGGTGGCTGAAGGACTCCTGCACAAAGCTCTGCCTCCCTCCATTATTGAGGATATCAATCGTCAATTCGGCAATGCCGTAGCCAGTCACGTTGAGCATTGGGTGAACCGCGGTGGTATGGAGCCGCCTCTTTCGGGAGCGACAAGTGATGATCAACCTTGACCCGGAACTATCTAAGCCGAATAAATAGCCGGCAGACACTGCATTCGAATGACCACAACGCCGATCCGCATCGCGCCAACAACGCTGAAATTCCTTGCCGACCTCGACAAACACAACGACCGCGATTGGTTCCTTGCCCACAAGGAGCGCTACCAAGCCGCTTTGGAGAACATGCGCGACTTCGCGGATGCCTTGATCGAGCGGATGAACCGGCACGACCGGATCGAAACAGCATCAGGAAAGGCGAGCCTCCAGCGCATCTACAATGACCAGCGCTTCCACAAGGAGCGCCCGCCGTACAAAGCGCGTTTCGGCGGCGGGCTGGCGCGGGTGAAACCGGCCTTGCGCGGAGGCTATTACTTCAGCATCAAGCCAGGTGCTTCGTTCATCGCGTGCGGCTTCTTCGCCCCGGAAGCGGCGGACCTGAAACGCATCCGCATGGACATCCTGTATGATCATGAAACATGGGAAAGGCTTTTGAAAGGAAAGGCCTTGCGCAAGCATTTGGGTACGATTGAAGGGGATCAACTCAAGACCGCGCCGCGTGGCTTTCCGAAGGACCACGCAGCCATCGACCTGTTGCGGCGCACGCAGTTCCTGTTCCGCCATTCCTTCACGGACAAGGAGGTTCTGGCACCCGGTTTCGCGGATACCGTGAACGCCAGTTTCAAAACCATAAGACCCTTGTTCGACCACATGAGCGAGGTGCTCACCACGGACGAGAACGGGAACCCGTTGTAGGCAACGATCAGTTCTGCGCGCCGAACGTTTGGCGCAGCTTCGGATCCACGGCGGTACCGGTCTTCACGGTGCTCGTGGCATCCACCTCCTGTTCGGTCGTGTTGCCCGTCAAGGTGTTGGCGTAAAGCATCAAGGTGGCACCTCCCAGCACCACCTTGTCGCGGTGCAGCACGAAGACCTTTTCGTTCCCCGTGAAGGTGCATGCGTCCACGTCCAGATTTGACCCGTCCGAGCCACGCATGGCCATTGCGTTGTTGGTGAACTGGCTGCCTGTGACCAAGACCTCGCTGGCCCGCCCCGCGCGCAGTGCCACGAACGGCAGATCGGCAAAGGTGCAGCTACGCACCAGCATGTGCGAGGCACGCAGGCCAAGTCCGGTGCGGGTCTTGGCATCGCCGCCACCAGCAGGTTGGATGAAGGCACAGCGCTCAATGGATCCGTTCACCTCCGAGAGGTCCACGTATCCATGTCCCGCTCCGGCCAGATAGCAATCGCTCATCGCCAAAGTGCCGCGACGCTGGCTGATGGAAGCATCCCCGAATGTGGGGCCAATGCTGCAATTATCCACGTGCACGTCGGCGCTGATGAAGCTGAGCATGCCGCCATGCCGGATGCCGTCCAGCAGCAGGTCGCTGCCGCCGCTCATGCGCAAACCGCGGATGCGGACACGTGTAGCGCCGGTGCCGTTCACAGCGATGGAGCCGAAAGGCTGCGCATCGTCCATGGGGCGGATGAAGACGGGATTGAGGTCCGTGCCGCGCATGTGCAACTCGCCGTTTACCACCACGCTCACGCCCGGTGCGATGAACCAACGCGTTCCTCGTTCCAGCACCACCGCCATGCCCTTCGGCAGCACGAGGTCATGATCGATCTCGTACTTGCCGCGCACGAAACGGATGGTGTCGGGGTCGCTGCGGAAGGGCTTCAGCCAAGGGTCCAACGGAATTGCGGCAGCTACAGGCTCCGCAGTGGACGCGCCGATGAAGCCCGCCGTTGCCGGATGGAACAGGCGCTGCATGAACTGCTCCCGCGTGTGGTCCACCTCCGCCTGCACCAGCCCGATGTTGCGGCCGTTGGCCAATACGGGCACCGCTGCGGAATCAATGGCGAGGAATCGTGCCGTCCAAGCTGCGCTGTCCGCACGCAAGCGATCGGCCAGCCGGGTGATGCTTGATCGGTTCTTCGCAGTGGCCATCGCGTTGCGGAAGGTTGTAGCAATAGGACCGTCGGTCCATGCAGTGTCCGCGCCGAAGCGCATGCGGTAGAGCGGCAGCACCCGGCCGGTGACGCGGTCGTACAAGGCGCCGCCAATTCCGTTGAGAAGGCTGCTCCGTTGTTCCGCAAGGGCCAGCAAACCCAAGGCCGCGGTGGCGGAAGTGTCAAAGCGGTCCGCGTGCAAAGGTTGGTTCTCCGCGTTGCCCAACGTATCGCCGACGACGGTCGTGGGTCGTCCGTCCGGCGGCACCGTGCCGTTCTCCGACACGAGCACCATGGCCAAGGGCGCATGCTTCAGCACATAGTCGGACGTGATGCGTTCCTGAGCGAGAAAGGCACCGAGCTTCTTTCCGTCGCGTTCCACTTGGACCAACGCGGATCCGGGCGCAAGGATGTCCAAGGAATCGGTAACGGCTTGGGCGTACAGCGCTTCCAACGAGCGCAGGTCCGCAGGTACCAAAGCCATGGCCGTGGTGCCGCGGAAAGGGTGCTCTTCGGGAAAGTCCAAAGCGATCCCGCCCACGACCGGCGTACCCTTTGCGTTCATCATCAAAGGCATGATGGTGGCCGCCGCTTCCTCCTTTCCCGCGCTCAATGTCACGCTCCCTTGATCCCCGCCAGTGAGCTTGAAGAGTTCCGCATCGCCTTGCACATGTTGCCCGGGCCGGCGGTCGAAGAGGTGTTGATAGGCCATCACCTCCTCTTTGCCGATGCCCCACGGCCAATGTGCCACCATCCGATCGTATGGTAAAAGCGAAAAGATCATGAAGAGCGCCACGGCGGGCACGGCGAGGCCGAACAACCATGATTGCACCGTGGTCTTGGATCGCCTCCCTTTCCTCATGCGCTGTGGTCGCTATACCGGATCATCGCTTGGCGACGGGGCTGAGCATGAACACGAGCAAGGCCACCACCGTGAGCACCAAGGCGCTGAGGATCAGTCCGAGGCCCAGCAATGTGGCGATCAGCATGATGGGCACCACCAGTCCACGGCCATTGTCGTTCCGATCGAAGAAGCCCGCGACGATGACAGCGAAGGCGATCACCAAGGGTTGCCACCATTCCTGGTGAAAGCTGCGGACCAGCAGGGCCAGTCCGAACGATACGGTCAGGAGCGGCAAGCGCAGCAAGGGTCCTCGGTCATGGGCCCGATAGCCCCGGTTATAGGCCCAGCCCACTACGGCAAGGGCCACGATCAACTGGACGAGCAGCACGACAACGTCCCCCGTGCCCGCAGGAAAGATCCGCCACCAATGGTCCATCTGTTCGCGCATAACGGCGAATTTCAGGAACACGGGCGTGGAGCAGGACCGTGGAAGGCGGCTTTCGCCAACAATGCACCGTGAGTAACCGGCGCAAGGTCAGAGGTATCGTGCCATCCATGTGTTCCGCAGCGGCGTGCGGAAACGCGCGTCCAGATCGGCTTTTGTGGCCACCAGATCATCAAAGACGATGGTGTCGGCGGTGATCTCCCCGGTCTTCAACAGGTCCTCCACTTCGGGCACGCGGCACGAGCGGATGGCGCCGTCCTTTTCATAGAGCACCACCATGCGATCGGTCAGGCTGAGGCCCATGTCATCTTCCAGCCGCTTGATGAACTGGACGGATCCGTCAACGCTGCCACCACAGATCACCATGTCCGCCATGTCGGCGACGATGACCACGAAATGGTCGTTAAGCACCCCGAAGGCCGTCCGTACCTCTTCGCCATGGGAGACCCATGAATCCGCAAAGGCTTGCCCCTGCTTGCTGATCGCAGCCGATCGCTCCGGGGTGAAGGCAACGGCGCTCTTGTACATCCATACCCTGGAATGGGCGGGCATCGTGGCAAGTGTCGGTTTTGTGGTCTGAGCTTCCATGGGGCAAAGGTCGGCATCACCGGCCATCACATTCAAGGCCGGGGTCTCCCCTACTTTTTTCAAGGAGGGGTTGGGGGTGGTTCGCTCAAGTAATGCACCACCCCTTCCCCTCCTTGAAAAAAGGAGGGGAAAACTCAACACCGTCGTGAAACTCTGAACCGGAAGAAGCGATCGCCCTAGTATATTCAACCATGCGCTTGGCTGCTGACGGATAGATTTGGCACCTTCGATCGTCCACCAACGACATCTTTCAACATGGACCGCATCCTCCTTTACGCTTTCGGCGCGCTCACCCTCCTCCCCCTCTCCACCACCGCGCAGAACGAGGCATTGTGGCTCCGCTACCCTGCCATTTCACCGGACGGTAGCAGCATCGTCTTCAGCTACCAGGGCGACCTGTGGCGCGTGGATGCTTCCGGAGGAACGGCCTCCCTGCTCACCACCAACGAAGCCTATGAGCATTCACCGGTGTGGTCCCATGATGGCAAGTGGATCGCCTTCGCCAGCGATCGCCATGGCAATAATGACGTGTTCATCATGCCGAGCACCGGCGGCCCGGCCACCCGGCTTACCTACAACAGCGCCAACGATGTCCCCAGCGATCTCACGCCGGACAACTCCGCCGTCCTTTTCAGCAGCAACCGCCTGTATAGCGCAGCGGACCGGCAGTTCCCCAGCGGTCGCTTCGGGGACCTGTACCAAGTGCCCGTGGGCGGTGGCGAGGCTCTGCGCGTGATGTCAACAGCGGCCGTCAATGCGAGCTATAGCCCGGACGGGACCACCATCGTCTACCAGGACATCAAGGGCTACGAGAACAATTTCCGCAAGCACCACACCTCATCGGTGACGCGTGACATCTGGACGTACGACGTCAAGGACAAGCAGTACGCACAGATCAGCACCTTCAACGGTGAGGACCTGAACCCGGTCTTCAGCCCGGACGGCATGCAGGTGTACTTCCTCAGCGAAGCGAAGGGTTCCATGAACGTGTTCCGCACGAGCATTTTCGGCGGACCTTCCACGCAGATCACTTTTCTGGACAAGGACCCGGTGCGTTACCTCTCCATCAGCTCCAACGGAACGCTGTGCTTCGCCTTCCGCGGCGCCCTGTACACCATGGCACCCGGCGCGGCCCCGCAACGCATCACAGTGAGCACTGCCACCGACAGCCGGTACGCCGCCGAAAAGACCATACCCGTGAAGGGCGATGCATCGGAGATCACCCTTTCGCCGAACGGCAACGAAGTGGTGTTCGTGCATCGCGGCGATGTCTTCGTCACCTCGGTGAAGGAGGGTACCACACGCCGCATCACCGATACGCCGGAGCAGGAGCGCTCCGCCAGCTTCAGCCCGGACGGCCGCAGCATCATTTACGCCAGCGAGCGCTCCCGCAATGCTGCGGGAGGCAGCTGGGATCTCTACCGGTCCTCGCTCACACGTAAATCCGAGAAGCAGTTCTTCAATGCCACGGTGTTGAAGGAGGAAGCCGTGCTGGCCACGCCCGCAGAGGAATTCCAGCCCGTCTTCTCGCCCGACGGCAAAGAGGTGGCCTACCTCGAGGAGCGCACCACCGTGAAGGTGGTCAACCTTGCCAGCGGAAAAACGCGCACCATCCTGCCGGGCGACCGCAACTACAGCTACAGCGACGGCGATCAATACTTCTCATGGTCACCGGACAGCAAGTGGCTGCTGGTGGAATTCCTCCAGGGCAACCAGTGGATCACGCAATGCGGCCTTGTGAGCGCATCGGGGAATTCTCCCGTGGTGAACCTCACCAAGAGCGGGCACGGCGGCGCACACCCCAAGTGGGCACTGGACGGCAAAGCGATGCTCTGGTTCAGCGGTCGCGACGGCATGAAGAACCAGGCCAGCTGGGGAGGCCAGGAGGATGCGTACGCCATGTTCTTCACGCAGGCAGCGCTGGACACCTTCAAGCTGAACAAGGAGGAATACGAATTGCTGAAGAAGCAGGGCAAAGGCGATGAGAAGGGAGAGGATGGTGAAGATGGTAAGGACAGTAAGGGTGGTAAAGGAGGTAAGGGAGGTAAGGGAAGTAAAGAAGTGAAGAAGGACAGCACCGTCGCGCCGTTGAAATTCGAACTGGACGGGATCGAGGACCGGAAGGTGCGCCTCACGATCAACTCCTCTGATCTGGCGGACGCGGTGCTTTCCAAGGACGGTGAAAAGCTCTACTACTTGGCCTCCTTTGAAAAGGGCTATGACCTCTGGGAGACGAATGTGCGCAGCAAGGAGACGAAGCTGCTGGTGAAGATCGGCGCTGAAGACGCGGGCAGTCTGGAGATGGACAAGGAGGGCAAGAACCTGTTCTTCCTCAACAACGGCGGCATATCCATGGTGGACCTGGACAAGGGTGAGGTGAAGGGCGTGGGCATCAATGGCGAGATGACACTGAACGCCGCGGCCGAACGTGACCACCTCTTCGGGCATGTATGGCGGCAGATGGTGAAGAAGTTCTACGTGAAGGACCTTCAGGGCACGGACTGGGAATACTACAAGAAGGAGTACGCGCAATACCTGCCGTACATCAACAATGACAACGACTTCGCCGAGCTGCTGAGCGAGATGCTGGGCGAGCTCAACGCGTCACATACCGGTGCCTACTACCGGGACCGCGATCCGCAGGGTGATGCTACGGCACACCTCGGTCTGTTCTATACCAACGACACCATGCCGGGGCTGACCATCGCCGAAGTGATGGAGCGTTCGCCCGTGATAAAAGCGGGTTCGAAGATCAAGGCCGGTATGGTGATCGAGAAGATCGACGGCATCGCGATCTCCAGCAAGGAGGATCCCGCCCGGCTGCTGGACCGCAAAGCGGGGCGCAATACACTGCTCTCCCTCTTCGACCCCAAGACCGGCAAGCGCTGGGAAGAGACGGTGAAGCCGATCGATGAAGGTGAGGAGAACGAGCTGCTCTACCACCGCTGGGTGGAACGGAACCGCCACGCAGTGGACAGCATCAGCGGGGGCCGCGTGGGGTATGTGCATGTGCGCGGGATGAACAACGACAGCTACAAGACCGTGTATGAGGAGGTGCTTGGCAAATACTACGGCAAAGACGCACTGGTCGTGGACACCCGCTTCAACGGGGGCGGCTGGCTGCACGATGACCTCGCCACCTTCCTCAACGGCCACGTTTACATGCATCTGCAGCCACGCGGACAGGACCTCGGCACCGAGCCACAGTTCAAATGGACCAAGCCCAGCGTGGTGCTGATGAACGAATCGAACTATTCGGATGCGCACATGTTCCCCTTCACCTACAAGGCCCTCGGCATCGGCAAGCTGGTGGGCATGCCCGTGCCCGGCACCGGCACCGCCGTCTGGTGGGAGGACCTGCAGAACGGCGTGATCTTCGGGATCCCGCAGGTGGGCATGGTGGACAACAACGGGAATTACCTGGAGAACCAGCAGTTGGAACCCGATGTGAAGCAGGCCGCTGAACCCGGGTTGCTCAGCACGGGCACGGACCAGCAGATCGGCGCGGCGGTGAAAGTGTTGTTAGAAGGAAAAAAATGATCCAGCCCTTAGTTCGCTCAATGTCGCCGGTTCGGCCCACTGAGTGAGAGGGGTTAGAGATCTCCCGCCTCCGCGATCAGTTCCGCGACGTCCTTCACCACCACGCTGCCTTCCTTGTTGAAGTGCTTCACGCCGTCGGTCATCATGGTGTTGCAGAACGGGCATCCGGCCGCGATGATGTCGGACCCGGTGCCAATGGCCTCTTCGGCACGTTCCACGTTCACCTCCTTGTCGCCGGGTTCGGCCTCCTTCCACATCTGCGCGCCGCCCGCACCGCAGCACAGCCCTTTTGCCTTGCTCCGCTTCATCTCCACCAGCGCGGCATCCAGCTTCAGCAGCACCTCGCGCGGGGCCTCGTATTCGCCATTGCCCCGTCCCAAGTAGCAGGGATCGTGGAAAGTGATGCGCTTGCCTTTGAAACTGCCACCGTCCACGGTGATGCGGCCTTCCTTCAGTAGCGCGTTGATGAACTGTGTATGGTGCATCACCTCGTACTCGCCGCCCAGCGCAGGGTATTCGTTCTTGATGGTGTTGAAGCAGTGCGGGCACGCGGTGACGATGCGCTTCACGCCGTAGCCGTTGAGCACGGTGACGTTCTGCAAAGCCTGCATTTGGAACAAGAACTCATTGCCGGCCCTACGCGCGGGATCACCAGTGCAGCTTTCCTCCTGCCCCAGCACGGCGAATTTCACCTTGGCCGCGTTCATGATGCGGACGAAAGCTTTGGAAATTTTACGCGCCCGATCGTCGAAGGAGCCCATGCAACCCACCCAGAAGAGGACCTCGGGCACTTCTCCGCTGGCCGCGTAGTCGGCCATGGTCTTCACTTGGATGGGTTCGCTCATTCCTCTGTCCACTTCATGCGTTGATCAGGCCCGAAAGCCCATGCGGCCCCGTTGTTCTCCACCGTCGTGAACATGGCGTTGAGCTCTTGGCGCGCCTTGCTTTCCTCCATCACCAAGTAGCGGCGCATGTCAAGGATGATGTTCACCGGATCGATGTTCACCGGACAGGCCTGGGTGCAGGCGTTGCAGGTGGTGCAGGCCCAGAGCTCTTCCTCGCTGATCCGGCTGAAGAGGCTCTTGCCGTCGTCCTCCCACTTGCCTTTCGAATCGATCACTTTGCCCACTTCCTCCAAGCGATCGCGGGTGTCCATCATGATCTTGCGCGGGCTGAGCAGCTTGCCGGTGATGTTGGCCGGGCATTCACTGGTGCAACGTCCGCACTCGGTGCAGGTGTACGCGTCCATCAGGCTTTTCCAGGTGAGGTCGAAGACGTCCTTGGCACCGAAGTGCTCGGGCGGAAGACCGTTCGTGGGTTCCGCAGGCGGGGCGGGCGGCGGGATGGACGGGTCCAGCATGCTCTTCACCTCCGCCGACACGCGCGGCATTTCCGACATCTCCGTCTTCGGCTTCAGCTTGCTGTACCACACGTTGGGGAAGGCCAGCAGGATGTGGAAGTGCTTGCTGTACGGCAGGTAGTTGAGAAAACCGAGGATGCCGATGATGTGGAACCACCAGCAGGATCGTTCGATGCCGATGAGGGTGGAAGGTGCGAGGCTGCCAAAGTGGAAGAGCTGTGCAAGGTGCGCGCTGATGGGGAAGGCTCCGGCCACGATGTAGTGCTCCGCACCCATGCCTTGCAGCGTGTGGTCGGCGGCGTTCATCAGCAGGAAGGCCGACATCAGCAGGATCTCGAAGGTGAGGATGAGACCGGCGTCCGTGCGGGGCCAGGCGGTCATCTCCCTTGACCAGAAACGCTTGATGCGCAGGATGAAGCGCCGGATGAGGAAGATCGCGCAGCCCAACCACGTGAGGACCGCGAGGATCTCGAAGCTGCCGATGAGGAAGTCGTAGGAGCCGCCGAGGAAGCTGAGCACGCGGTGTGTGCCGAAGATGCCGTCGATGATGATCTCAAGCACTTCGATGTTGATGATCACGAAGCCCGCGTAAACGACGATGTGCAAGATCCCGGCGACGGGCCGCACCACCATCTTGCTCTGGCCCAAAGCCACTTTCGTCATCAACGCCCAACGCTCCGCGGGGCGGTCCGTGCGGTCCTCATCACGGCCCAGCAGGATGTTCCTCCGGATGCGCCTCACATTCCACGTGAACCACCAAGCGGCGGCCGCGAACGCAAGGAGGAAGACAATGGACGCGATGCTCATGGCGTGGTCTTCGGTGGATAGGCGTCACGGATGCGCTCGATGTCGGAGCCGCTGAGCTTGGGCAGCTTGTCCTTCCGGCCGAAGATGGAGAGGTAACGGCCCGGATTCAAGCGGACGTCCTCCAGCAGCAGGTCCATCTGATGGCTGGCGGAATTCAGGTTGTGGTACAGGCTGTCGTCGGTCATCAGCTTTCCGAGCGTGCCCTGCCCGCTGTTGATCTTCTCCATGGTGGCCTTCAGGTCGTTGGAGGTGGACTCCAGATTCGCCATCATGCGCTCCAGGCGGCCGTTGGCCAAGGCGGCGGTGGCGCTGTCCATGTTCGTAAAGATGTTGTCCAAGTGTTCCCTGTTGGCCACCAAAGCGCCGGAGAGCGTGTCCAGGTTGCAGAGGATCGCATTGATATGCTTGGTCTGCGTCGCGATGAGCTGGTCCAGGCCGTGCGTGGTGGAGTTGATGTTCTCCATGGTGGCGCGCAGGTTGGTGAAGCTGGCATCGATGTCGCCTCGCGCATCCTCATTGAGGATCAGCTGCAAGGCGCTGAGCACCGAGTCCACGCTGGCGAGCATGCCCTCGGCCTTGCGCTTCAGGGGGTCGATCTGGGCGCCCACCGATTGCGTGAGGCTCAATTCGGCATTACCGACCAAGGTGTCGCCGCGCAAGGCCTCCGGACCATTTCCCAAGATGACGCGTACTGCTCGGGAGAAGAGATCGGCGCTAAAGAGCTCGACACGGGTGTCCTTGGTGAGCTTCAGGCGGTTCTCTTTGATCTGGAAGCTCACATCGATGCGCCCTGTTCCGTCGGGCAGCATTTCGGTGCTGATCACCTGCCCCACCTTGTAGCCGTTGAACAGCACCGGCGTGGCGTCGTTGATGCCTGAGACATCGGTATAGACCGCGTGGTAAACGTTGCGGCCTTTCAGCAGGTCCAGCCCCTTGAGGAAGTTCAACCCGAAGATCAGCAGGACGATGCCACCGATCGCCATCAGCGCGATGGAATACTGTCGTTTGATTTTTGGCACGGGCGTGGAGGTTAGCGGACCAAATTAACAGCTTGCTGCAGATCGATGCGCTTTCCGTTCTGCCAAGCAGTGATGAAAGCGCCGGTGAAACCCTTGTCCTTGCAGGTGCTTTGGATCTTCCTCGCCCCTGCCAGATCAGGCTCGCCCCCCACGCTGTACTTCCAAAGCTCGTCGGCCTGCATCTCCTCCACGTCCAACCCGTTGAATTTGGGCGACTTCACCGGAATACGCTTGCTGCTGGTGACGATCTGCACCTTGAACCGGACGCTGTTGTCCTTCACCGGCTTCGTGACGGTCTTAGAGGTGTCGACCGCAGTGCTGTCGGCCTTGGCTTCCAGCTCCACGAAAGTGACGTCCTTGTGCTCGATCCGGTTCTTGTACTCCTTGAAGGCCCGGTAGATGGCGGATGCCATGTAGTCCTGCCCCTTGGCGCTTTGCAGGAAGTCCTCCTCGTCCGCATTGGTGAGGAAGCCCAGCTCGATGAGCACCGCAGGCATGGTGGTGTAGCTGATCACCAGAAAACCCGCCTGCTTCACGCCACGGTCCACGCGACTGACACGGTCCTTGAACTGGGCCTGCACCAAGGAGCTCAGCAGCAAGCTGTGGTCCAAATAGGCGTTCTGGCGTAGGCTCAGGGCGATCATGCTCTCAGGGTCGTTCGGGTCGTAGCCGTCGTATTTCAGGGCATGGTCCGCCTCTAAGAGGATGGATTCGTTCTCCTTCATGGCCACGCGCATGTTCGCTTCCGTCTTGTGCAGGCCCATTACATAGGTCTCGCAACCGTGGGGGTCCGTGCTCTTGTTCGCGTTGCAGTGTATGCTGATGAACACATCGGCCTTGTTCCTGTTCGCAATGTTGTTCCGTTCCATCAGCTCGATGAAGCGGTCGTCCTCGCGGGTGTACATCACCTTCACTTCCGGCAGGTTCTCATTGATGTACTTGCCCACCAGCAACGTCACTGCCAGGGCCACGTCTTTCTCTGTGGTCTTGTAGCGCTTGGTGCCGAGGTTGCCGGGGTCCTTACCGCCGTGGCCCGCGTCCAGGACCACCGTGCCGACCATATTGGCATCGCTTACCGACTTTTGCGGCATGGCATGTGCGGTGCAGGCCAGCACGAAAACAGCGATCAGCCACCATTCCCTGCTCCTATCCCTGATGATCTGCCGCTCTGCGCCGGTGCCAACCGCTACTTTCGGCGCGGTCGCCGAGCAGGCGTGCCCGCTGATGTCCTGTGATCCCTGCATATCCGGTAACATAACGGCAAACAAAGGCCGTCGCGGCGAAAGTATGGGCCGTCCCTTCAGGGCCGGGGCCACGCTCCGCGCGCTTTTCATCACGCTCATGTCAGTAACCGCATGGGGCGCCGCCGCCGCGCAGGATCTGGAAAGTGAAGTGAAGTATGGGGCAAGGGACAGCATACGCTACGACCTGGCCCGGCAAACCGTGTACCTCTTTGGCGCCGCGAAGGTGAAATTCGAGGATGTGCAGCTCACGGCGGACCGCATCATGCTCGATCTGGCGCACGAGGAAGTGCAGGCCTTCGGAACGCGGGACAGCGCCGGAGCGCCGGTGGGCCTTCCGGAATTTACGCAGGGAAGCGAGAAGGTCACCGCGGACAGCATCCGCTACAACTTCAAGACGAAGGAGGGCCTGATCAAGGAGGTGCGCACGCAGGAATCCCAGATGTACGCCATGGCCCGCATCAGCAAGCGCCACGCGAACGGGGAGATCCATAGCCGCGGCGGCAGCCTCACCACCTGCGACCGGCCCCACCCGCACTACCGTTTCGCCGTGAGCAGGATGATGGTGATCCCGGACGACAAGATCGTGACAGGCCCGGCGATCATGAAGATCGGAAAGGTCCCCACCCCGCTGGTGGCGCCATTCGGCTTCTTCCCCAACCACAAAGGCGGAACCGCCGGGCTGCTGATCCCCACATTCGGCACCTCGGACCAGTTCGGCTTCTACCTCCTGAACGGTGGCTACTACATCCCCATCAGCGACAACTTCGACGAGCATCTCACGGGCGACATCTACAGCAAGGGCAGTTGGGGCCTGCGCTCCGTTACGCGCTACAAAAAGCGCTACCGCTATGGCGGGAACATGGACCTGCAATACAGCGACAAGGTCAACAGCATCCGCGAGTACCCGGATTTCAGCGAGCAGCGCACCTTCTTCGTCCGCTGGAGCCACCTGATGGACCCGCGGGCCAGCCTCACCGACCGCTTCAACGCCAGCGTGAACGTGGGTTCCAGCCAGAATTTCACCAACAACTTCAACAGCTCCACGCAGGACTACCTCAGCAACACCTTCCAGAGCAACGTGAACTGGAGCCACCTCTGGCCCGGAAAGCCCTACAGCCTCAGCGTGGCCGCACGGCACAGCCAGAACACCATCAACGGCACCTTCGACATCACCCTGCCCTCGGTGAATTTCAATGCGCAGCGCTTCTTCCCCGGCACCTGGTTCCATCCCGAGGCCACCGGCAAGCCGAAATGGTTCGACCAGATCGGCGTCACGTGGAACTCCGTCTTCGACAACCGCCTCAGCACCACCGAGGACCAGATCTCCATCGCCAACATCCCGAACCTGATCGACAAGTTGCGCAACGGCGTCCGCCATACCGCATCGATCAGCTCCTCCATCAAGACGCGCGCCTTCACGCTGAACCCGCAGGTGAACATCACCGACCGCAACTATTTCGACGCGCTGAGCAAGACCTATTACGCCGCGAACGATTCCGTGGCCGTGGACACCGTGCCGGGCCTGTACAACCTATTCGACTGGAACATCGGTGCCACCGCCACCAGCAAGCTCTACGGCATGTATGGCTTCCGGAAGGGAAGACTGAAGGCGATCCGCCATGTGATCACGCCGTCCGCAGCGCTCACCTACCTGCCGGGGAACGATACCCGGATCACCGGCCCGTTCGGGTACAATGGCGCGGAAGCATCCTATTCACCTTATGACATCGGCATCTATGGCCAGCCTTCCCCGAAAGCCAGCGGTTTGGTATCCTTGGGGCTTGTGCAAAGCATCGAAGGGAAGATGCTCTCGAAAAAGCCCGATGCCAAAGGCGATCAGCAGTTCACGAAGATCAAGTTCCTGGACTACCTCGGTATCAACGCGAACTACGACCTGCTGAAGGATTCCCTGAATTGGAGCGCGGTGAACATCGCCGCCCGCACCCGGCTGCTCAACTTCTTGGACCTCAACCTCGCCAGCACGTGGGACCCGTATGCCACCGACAGCTTGGGCCGGAACGTGGACCGCCCCACCCGCACAGTGGACGGTTCGCTCGCCCACCTGCGCACCGCCACCGCCGCCTTGGGCTTCGAACTCCAGAGCAAGCGCTACGGTAAGTCCTTGGCGGAAAAATCCGATGACGACCAAGTGGTGGCCGAGGCCGATCCCAGCAAAGGGGCACGCGTGAATTTCAACATCCCCTGGCACCTCCGCGTGAACTACAGCTGGAGCATGGCCCGCGCCTACCATGTGGCGGAATACACCGAGCAGCAGACGCAGAGCGTGCTCTTCAGCGGCGACCTCAACATCCTCAAATACTGGAAGCTCGGCTTCAGCAGCGGCTACGACATGGAGGCCGGCGAATGGACGCCCACCTCATTGAACCTCTACTGGGACCTGCACTGCTGGGAGTTCAACGCCAACGTGATCCCGATGGGCGTGCGCAAGAGCTTCACCTTCCGCATCAACGTGAAGGCCAGCGTGCTCCACGACCTGAAGTACGAGCTGAGGAGGCCGTTCGGGAATAAGAACGAGCTGCTGTACTGAGACCGCCGTTTTTTAACCGAAACGTTCACAACGGACGCAACGTTGATCTCATAATTCTCTGGCGCGAGACTTCCGCCTCCGGAACTATGCGCTCCACAAGGCGGATGTCTCGTGCCAATGAACGGATCCAACAGCGATGACATGGGAGACTTCGTCTCCGCTCAACACACGCTAAAAATAGATCCACCTTCAACATCCCGGATCCGTAGCCTGATGACTGTTCAAGGGGGCACGGGAGGACGGCCTGCCGCGCACAGGCCTACACTCGCCTAACTCCCGCGCCAGAAATTATTCAGGGAAGACTCGCGCGAGTCTGGTGTAGCCAGATTGCCGACCGTCGTGGCTTGACCGACCACCTTGCCGGTTAGAAGCAGCCGCAGGGTCTCGCCAACCATCATCTCCGATGGTCGGCGGACCCTGCGGTCACCTTTATCCTGTTCTTTTCACTTCACCTTCACCGCACGCTTCACCACCACAGCACCGTCCAACATGAAAGTGCAGAAGTAGGTGCCCGCCGCCAGCTTGGTGGTGTTCCAACTGTAGTTGTATGCACCGGCTTCGGCCAGCTCCTCACGCAAGGTGGCCAAGGGCTTCCCATCACTGGTGCTCACCTGCAAGCTCACTTTACCTGCTTTCGGCACGTAGTACTCGAGCATGGTGAGGTCCGCAACCGGATTGGGGATGATGAGCAAGCGCTGCTCGTGGAGGTCGTTCTCTTGTGGTACCATTCTGTGCTCTGAGCCGCCTTGTGGGGCCACGCCTCCTTGTGCAGAACAGCAGTTGTTGATCTGGTCTTGGAGTTGGGCGATGGTGGCTTGTTGCTGCTGATAGCCTGCGACCAAAAGAGGGATGATGCCGATGTAGTTCAATGTCTTGATGTCCTCCGACGCGGTCAATTGCGCGCCCGTTGAATCATAGGTCGCAGGGATCGTGGCCTGCTTCACAAGTTGAGGCAGGATCAGTTCAACGTCCTGCGCAATAAAGCCCATTTGTGGTCCCGACGGCAAAGCGATCTCCGGATGTTCATCGACCAGGAAATCATAGGTTTTCGGCAGTAGTTGATCCAAGAATTCCGATGCATTCGTGAGAGCCTGGACATTTGTTTTCAGGTTGGCATCGGATGTGATCGGGATCATCCCCGTGAGAAAGCCGTTGCCGTTGATCATCACATTGCCTTCAAACCAGCCTGCCCAACTGTTCGGGGCAGTTGCCTTGCCGAACACGCCATAACTCTTTGCTGCCGTGCCTGAAGTTTCGCCCCACAACCCGATGCTTTCGAGGGTTCCGCCATAGGAAATGCCCTCCGCGCCTATTGTGTGATCGGCATTGTCATAGGCTAGGAAAGCTCCTGCATATGCGCTAGTGTACGCACCGTTGGTCTTTAGGGTACCTCGAAGAACCTCGCTCCCGTGTCAGCGATGCTGCGCGTCGCCCCTTCGGGCAAGCGTTCTCGTTCGGCCATCCTGCGTTGCTCCTCAGTCAGTTACCTTCGGGTAACTTCCTTTCGTCGCGCCTTGGCTGTCACGAACGATAAGCGCTTGTGCCATCGGTTCGAGGTTCTTCGAGGTACCCTTTACCCGAATGCCCCGCGTATAGGGCGAATAGCCGTGAACGTTCACCTCAATACCGGCGTTCAGGTAGCTGCTGCCCGTAACATCGGTCATCACTCCAAAGTTCTCTCCCGTTGTTGACCGGGTGGTTTTTGAGAGCATCCCGGTATTGAAGTTATTGTTCAGCACGTTTACCTTGGTGGTGTAGAAGGATGGTGGCGAGTTTACCGGTAAGGTAAATCCGGATAAAGGTGTACCCATACCCACATAGTTCGCATCCTGTGGCGGGCATGGATTGCCATTGAACGCGGTAACCGCATTGTTCCCTTGCAGCGACCAGCCCGAACTGCAACTTGAAACACTTGGCAAATGCCTCCACTTCACCACTCCTGTATTGTCCACCACCATGTACTGGTCCAACGTGGCAGCCTCCGGATCCGTGGGCAACTTCCGAATGCGCACCCGGCCCGTGCGCACATCCAAGCGCTCCGTGGGATCGTCTCCACCAGCGTAGAAATCCCCCACGCCTACAAAAATCTCGTCATGTTCTGAGGGGAATAGCCGCATGCCCTCTAACCCTTCTGCGGAATTCATCCCCGTGGTGGCACTTGGGTTGTAACCGGAAGTAAAGAGGAAGCGCATACGGTCTCCCTTCCATGTTCCCGGGTTGTCGCTCCACTGGATCACCATGTCCGTTACATCCTTGTCCTTGTATTTGTGGCCGATGTAGCCTTGGTCACCATTCCCCGTGAAGGTGATGCCGTTGCGCTGCCAAGGCCGGTAGCCCCATTCCTGCGCGTTGAGATCCTCGCCCCCCTCGGCCAAGTGCAGCCGGCTGAACGGGCCTTTGGACGCCTGATGCAGGAAACCATCATTCGGCGTGATCAGGTTGAAGCCGTCGGCAGGGATGTTCGGGAAGCCGTTGAGGCTCCCGTAGGTTACCTTCTCGTTGATCAACCCACGGAAATCTCCGCTGGTCCAGAACTGTATCGGAAAGTCCCCGTCGTGACGGATCTCCAAGTTCTGGAGCGCGTTGGCATTCCAGCCCAAGTAGTAACCAAAACCTCCTCCGTGATTAGTGACATCCGCTTGTGCGAACGCCTCCCCTGACACCATGATGGTCGCGGCGATCAACAGATGCCGTATGTTCTTCATCGTTTTCATGTTCTTTGGTTTTTGTTTTCACCGAAAAGAACCGGAACGATGCTATTTATTCGGTCAACATGAACTTCACGAATTGCAGTCTACCTGCTCCGCTTACCTGTAACACATAAGGGCCTCGCGCCCAATCCGCCACCAACAACGCATAGCGATCACCGTTCACCTTCCCTTGCCAGATCCGGCGCCCCAGCATGTCCGACACCGTGGCCTCCTGCCCGGCTGCATGCCCGATGAACAAGTCATCGGTCGCCGGATTGGGAAACACGTAGGGCGTCGAATTCGCCGTTTCAGCAACCCCTTGCTCCAGTTCACATCCATTTGGCACGGGAGAAACGCAGACCGCATCGATCAAGGTATAACCGTTGTTGTACCACTGCTCCACATTAGATGAGTCCGCGAAGCGAATGGTATCCGTTTGGCCATTGCTGAAGAAGTTCCCGATCATCAGGCAGGTGTATGCACTGTCCGCCGCAAAACTTCCGCTTACCAAAGTCCAGTCCACCGTATCGGAAAGGATCTGGGGGTATTGGATGTCAGCCCTGTTCAAAGCAGCAGGATAGGGGTCGCCTCCATTCCAGTGCCGGGCATAAGTGGTGAAAAGCATCCCCACATGATTACTGGCCACCCAGATTGTCGGATGGAGCAAATTCCCGCCAAAACCGGCGTTCGCACGAAAACTGCAGTAATAGGTCTGGCCCGGCACCAAGGTTTCCAACAAGGGCACCATGATCCATTCACGTTGCTCTTCACTTCCGGTGTCAATGTACGTCCCTAATCCAATGCACGAATTACCCTCGTATGGTTCTTGAAAAGTGAACATGTTCAAAGGCAGGCCGTTCACAGCACCGTAAGGCAGGCAGTTTTGCAAATGGTCGAAGGTGAGATTGGCCCTGAACCAGCTGGTCGGCCCTGTTCCTAGAGGTAAAAGGCCGATCCCGTTTATGCAGGAATCCGTCTCCTCAAACCCCGGATTGGGCACCCAATTCTGGCAGAATGCCGGTTGACTTGCTCCAAGGCACGTCAGCGCAAGCATCGCGACCAGTTTTCGGTATTGTCTGCCACAGGGAAGCATGGTCTTATTCTTCTACTCGTTTGTTCATGTTTGGCCGAGAGCATCGTCCCAGTCCAAAAATGCCGCTCCTTTCTATGCTCTCCCAACTCGCGGCAGCTTGGGGGCATGTGGGTCCGGTATCCACTTAGGCGCGGCTTACTGTGCTTCAACCTTCGCCTTACCTTTGCTCAGCTCCGTTTCATTTTACTTCGCAGTTTAGGTGGGACATGGGCTTCGAGGGCCTCAGCCCTCGTGACACGGCCCTCGGTGTTAGCGCACCGGGGGCTTTTTCATTTTTCTTCTGTTGATGGGGTCGGCACTGGTCTCTGGATCAATTCCCGCAGGTATTGCGCTTGTGCAGGTGTGAGTTTAGGAGCCTCATGTGAGATGGGAAGTTCGTAAGCAATGTGCTTCCGCAGCTCGTCCACGTACAATTCCAGGAAATCCACACGCTGTTGAAGTTCATGCAGTTGGCTTGCGCATCCTTCCAGCGTTGTCGCTTGGCGCTGGCGATCCATCTTCATCTGCCACAGTATTTCCCTATACACTTCCGGGTCGGGGTGTTGGTAGCTGCCCACCTGTTCCGCACGGGATGTTTTCGTGGTATCCTGCTCGCAGCGTAGGTTGGTTCCTGCAACAGCGCTCCATCCGAGGCTGTGCTTTTCCAAACCCATGCCGGGAGCCGATCGCACGTAGGCCAGTATGGACCGGGACTCCACAGTTTCCATGGAAACCCGAAGGTAAGCCCAAAGCGGGCAGACCAGAAACAGTGCTAAGAGGCCACCGCGCAACATGGCAAGGGGGATCTGCACTATGCCGCGTTGGGAAACGCCCTTGACGGGAGGTGGCGGTGAAGCTGCTGACGGTAACTTTAGAAGACGGGTTGACGGGTTGACGGGTTGACGGGTTGATGCACCTCGACTTCGCTCGGCACCCACGCTGATGAACTGTTCGGTCCGATACGTATCGGCCCCGAAGCGGACATCCCTACGCGCGAATGTGTGGCGGATCGTTCCATTTCGGGAGTGAAGCTTAGTAAAAAACAGTTCACGGGAGTCCCTATGTTTTGCCTACTTTTAATCCTTTGTGCCTGACTCCTTGTGAGAATGGCCGGAGGATGCCGAAGGTCTTCAGCAACCCACGCACTCGCGAAAAAACGCGAGCGCCTGTTTTGGGCGAGATCCAATAATCTCGATCCAGCTATCTGAGACACACGACCCGTGACCATCTGCCCTTTCTGTGTTATCAGCGTTCCAATGCCCGCAGCCTTCCCACCGTTCCCCAAGTTCGCCGCTGGCCTGCCCGCGCCCGTCACCTACTTTAGCGCCCCCTGCAAGGAAGCCTTCATCGATGACCCGAAACCTGATCCACCGCTTGGCGCTGCTCTGCACGCTGGCCTTTCCCCTCTTTTCCCTCGCCCAGACCGGTACCGTGCGCGGTTTCGTGTACGATGAGGCCACCGGTGAACCGTCGATCTTCACGCCGGTCTCGCTGCGCGGTGCCACGGACCATGGTGCGCAAACGGACGTGAACGGCTACTTCTCCATCAGCAAGGTGCCTCCGGGGCATTTCACGTTGCAGGTGGTCTATTTGGGCTACGACACGGTAAGCAAGGAGGTGGACATCAAGGCGGATCTGATCCAGACCGAACAGCTGTACCTGAAAAAAGGCAGCATCGAGATGAAGACCGTGGTGGTGACGGCGGAGAAGCAGAAGGCGCAGAACAATGTGCGCGTGGGCGTCACCAAGCTGACCCCGAAGCAGATCGAGCGCTTACCGGCGATCGGCGGACAGGCGGACCTTGCGCAATACATGCAGGTGGTGCCGGGCGTGGTGTTCACCGGGGACCAGGGCGGGCAACTCTACATCCGCGGGGGATCCCCCGTGCAGAACGAGGTGCTGCTGGACGGCATGACCCTGTACAATCCCTTCCACAGCATCGGCCTCTTCAGCGTGTTCGACAACGACATCATCCGCAATGCGGACATCCTCACCGGCGGCTTCAACGCGGAGTACGGCGGGCGCATCAGCAGCGTGATGGACATCACCACCCGCGACGGCAACAAGACCCGCCTCAGCGGCAAAGTGGCCGCCAGCACCTTCGCGGCCAAGGCCCTGCTGGAAGGACCGCTGAAGAAGCAGAGCGCGCCGGGCAAGGGGAGCAGTTCCTTCCTGCTCAATTTCAAGCACAGCTATCTGGACCAGAGCAGTAAGAGCCTCTACACCTATGTGGACTCCGCAGGGCTGCCCTTCAAGTTCACCGACCTCTATGGCAAGATCTCAATAAACGCCGCCAACGGCAGCAAGGTCAACTTCTTCGGCTTCAACTTCACCGACGGTGCCCAGTACAGGGGCATCAGTGACCTGGCCTGGAAGAATTGGGGCGCGGGCACCAACTTCGTGCTGGTCCCCTCGGGCAGCGCCGTACTGATCGAGGGCGTATTCGCGCTGAGCAACTACAAGATCGAACTTTTGGAAGGCGATCTCCAGCCCCGCACCAGCAGCATCAACAATTTCACCGCCGGGCTGAACTTCAAATACTTCATGGGCAACAACGAGGTGCAGTACGGCATCAACGTCACCGGCGTGAAGACGGACCTCAGCTTTTACAATTCGCTCGGCTACGAGCTGGGCCAGCAGAAGGTGAGCACCGAGCTGGCCGGCTACATCAACTACAAACTGCGCATCGGCAAATGGGTGCTGAACCCCGGTGTCCGCCTCCAGTATTACGCCACTTTGGCCGTGCTGAACCCCGAACCCCGTCTTGGCTTCAAGTGGAACGTGAGCGACCGCTTCCGCATCAAAGGCGCCGCCGGCATCTACAGCCAGAACCTCATCGCCACCAACAACGACCGCGATGTGGTGAACCTCTTCTACGGCTTCATCACCGCGCCTGACGACATCCCCTCCACCATCACCACCTCCAACGGGAACACGCGTGACATCAAGGACCCGCTGCAGCGCGCCAACCACCTCGTGGGCGGCTTCGAGTACGACCTCACCCCCAAGACCAGCATCAACATCGAAGGCTACTACAAGGACTTCCGCCAAGTGACCAACCTGAACCGCGAAAAGCTTTACAACGACACGCCGGAATTCATCAACCAGCCCGACGAGCTGAAGAAGGACTTCGTGGTGGAGACCGGCAGTGCCTACGGGGCGGACATGCTGCTGAAGTACGAGAACAAGGGCCTCTACCTCTGGGTGGTCTACTCGCTCAATTTCGTGGACCGCTTCGACGGTACGCAGACCTACAGTCCGATCTGGGACCGCCGCAACAACGTGAACCTCGTGGCCAGCTACACCTTCGGGAAGCACGACAGCTGGAAGGCCAGCGCCCGCTGGAACTACGGCTCCGGCTTCCCCTTCACCCAGAACCAGGGCTTCTACGAAAGGCTGCCCTTCAGCGACGGCGTCAACAGCGATATCAACAACACCAACGGTGACCTCACGGTGATCTACGGCCCGCTCAACGGCGGACGCCTCACGGACTACCACCGGCTGGACGTCGGCATCACCAAGATCTGGAAGCTCGACGAGCACCAAGTCGTCCAGTTGGACCTCAGCGTCACCAATGCCTACGACCGCGACAATATCTTCTATCGTGACCGCGTGACCAGCAAGGAGGTGTACCAGTTGCCGGTGCTGCCGAGCTTGGGGTTCTCGTACACGTTTTAGCAAAAGATGAAACAGGAAAGCTGAAACTGGAAAGTTGAAAGTGAAACAGGGCGCTCGGCGACCGATCTTTTCAGCTTTCCTGTTTCATCTTTCAGCTTTCTCCCTCTTGGTTCCGAACATCGGATTAGCTTTACACCCCGTGATCACCATCCCCATTCAGGGCGGGATCAACAAGTGATGACGGGTTCCACAAAGTACATTTTCGTTACCGGAGGGGTCACCTCCAGCTTGGGCAAGGGCATTGTCAGCGCCTCCTTGGCCAAACTGCTGCAGGCGCGCGGCTTCACGGTGACCATCCAGAAGCTGGACCCGTACATCAACGTCGACCCCGGCACGTTGAACCCGTACGAGCACGGGGAATGCTACGTGACCGAGGACGGCGCCGAGACCGATCTGGACCTGGGGCACTACGAGCGCTTCCTGGACACGCCCACCAGCCAGGCCAACAACATCACCACGGGCCGGGTCTACCAGAACGTGATCAACAAGGAGCGCCGGGGCGAATACCTCGGCAAGACCGTTCAGGTGATCCCGCACATCACCGACGAGATCAAGCGGAACATCCAGCTCTTAGGACGGAAGGGCATCTACGATTTTGTGATCACCGAGGTCGGCGGCACCGTGGGCGACATCGAGAGCCTGCCCTACGTCGAGGCCATCCGCCAACTGAAGTGGGAAAAGGGCCGCGATGCCTTGTCGATCCACCTCACACTGCTCCCCTACCTCAGCACCACGGGCGAGTTGAAGACCAAGCCCACACAGCACAGCGTGAAGGAGCTTCTCAGCCTCGGCGTGCAGCCGGACATCCTCGTGTGCCGCACGGAGCACCCGATGATCAAGGGCATGAAGGAGAAGATCGCCCTGTTCTGCAACGTGGACCCCAAGGCAGTGATCGAAAGTGCCGACGCGGAGACGATCTACGACGTTCCCTTGCTGATGCAGCAGGAACAACTGGACGAGGTGGTGCTGGAGAAGCTCGGCATCGCCAACTACCCGGAGGCGGACCTCACCCAATGGCGCGAATTCCTGCGGCGGCACAAGGAACCAAAGCACACTGTGGAGATCGGCCTGGTAGGCAAATACGTGGAGTTACGCGATGCCTACAAGAGCATCAAGGAGGCCTTGGACCATGCCGGTGCGGCCAACGAGACCAAGGTGGACATCCGTTGGGTCCACAGCGAAAAGCTGACGCCGAAGAACGTGGCCAAACACCTCGGCGGCCTCGACGCGATCCTGGTGGCACCCGGCTTCGGTAACCGGGGGATCGAAGGAAAGATCGATGCGATCCGCTATGCGCGGGAAAACAAAGTCCCCTTCCTCGGGATCTGCTTGGGCATGCAGTGCGCGGTGATCGAGTTCGCCCGCAACGTGCTGGGCCATGCGGAAGCCAATAGCACCGAGATGGACCCCGAAACCAAGTGGCCGGTGATCGCCATGATGGAGGAACAGAAAGCCAAAGTGGACAAGGGCGGGACCATGCGTCTGGGCGCCTATCCTTGTAAGCTCACCGAAGGAAGCCTCAGCGCACAGGCCTACGGGAAGACCAGCATCAAGGAGCGCCATCGTCACCGGTACGAGTTCAATAACGCCTACACCGAGGAGTTCAAGAAGGCCGGCATGATCGCCGCCGGCGTGAATCCCCAGACCAAGCTGGTGGAAGTGGTGGAACTGAAGGACCACCCGTGGTTCGTGGGCGTGCAATACCATCCGGAATACAAGAGCACCGTGGCCCGGCCCCATCCCCTCTTCACACGCTTTGTGAGGGAGGCTTTGGCGCAGCATGCCGTGGTCGCGAAACGCGAAAAGACCAAGGTCTGAGCCGCTCCGATAGCACGGCCGTTCCGACCTCTTGGCACTTGCGGGGCGAAAAGGGCGCGTTTACCCGGACCCAAGCGGTTATCTTCGCGGCCTTTCCACGTTCCCACCACAGCGACCACGGATCAGTATGGACCGCAATTCGATCATCGGCATCCTCCTCATCATAGCCATCCTCTTTGGCTATCAATACCTCACCATGCCCAGCGCGGAGGAACGCGCCCGGATGCAGCATGAGCAGGACAGCATTGCCGAAGTGGCCATCAAAAAGCAGGCGGACCATGCCGATTCCGCTCTGGCCGACCAGCAGCAACAGGTGAAGAACGCCACGACCGTGGCCACGGCGGATGCTACGATGGATACCGGCCTGGTCGCGGACAGCGTCAATGCCGACAGCCTCCTCGCCGCCAAGCAGCATGAGCGCTTGGGCATCTTCGGCCCCGCCGCCAGCGGGCACAACGAGGTGGTGACGATCGCCAACGAGCACCTGCAGGTCGCCATCAACACCTTCGGGGCCCGGCCCAATGTGATCCGACTGAAGGCATACAAAACCTATCACGAGCACAACCCACTGCTGCTTTCCGTGCCCGACAGCGGCGCATACGAGTACAACTTCTTCCTCGGCAACCGCAAGCTGAGCACGAAGGACATGAATTTCACCGCTGAGAAGCTCGGCACCACGGGCGTACGACTAAGAGCCTCCACCACGGACCCCTCGAAATATCTCCAGATCACCTACCAGTTGGACAGCGGCACCTGGTTCATGAACACCACCGCCGAGCTGGTGGGGCTACCGGAGATCGACCCGAGGAACGTGATGTTCCACTGGAACCTCACCGGTTTCCACAATGAGAAACACCGCCCCACCGAGGAGCAGCATTCCACCGTCTACTACAAATACCTAAACAGCGACCGGGACTACCTGAGCGAAAGCAAGGACGACTCCAAGAAGCTTGAGGCCAAGACGAACTGGGTGGCCTTCAAGCAGGACTTCTTCACCGTGGCCATGGTGAAGAAGGACGGCTTCACCAGTAACGGATCGGAGATCTCCATCACCACGCTCCCCGATGACACGCTCTATTCCAAAAGATACGACGCCAAGCTGTTCTTCGGGCAGGAACCCAGCGAGCACGCCATCCTGGCCATGCAGATGTACCTCGGCCCGAACCAGTACAATACCCTGCGCCAAACGGGTATCCCCGATTTCAGCCGCGTCATCGACCTGGGCTGGGGCATCTTCGGCTGGATGAACCGCTTCCTGGTGATCCCGATCTTCAACTTCCTCAGCCAGTTCAACCTCAGCTACGGCATCATCATCCTTGTGCTCACCGTGGTGATCAAAATGCTGCTGCTGCCCATCGCCTATCGCAACCAGAAGAGCAGTATCCGCATGCGTGCGCTGAAACCGGAGATCGCCGCCATCACCGCCAAGTTCGGCTCGGACGACGCGATGAAGAAGCAGCAGGCCACCATGGACCTCTACCGCAAGGCCGGCGTGAGCCCCGTGGCCGGTTGCGTGCCCATGCTGCTGCAGATGCCAGTGCTCTATGCCATGTTCCGCTTCTTCCCCAGCAGCATCGAGCTGCGGCAACAGTCCTTCCTCTGGGCGGACGATCTCAGCAGCTATGACAGCATCCTAACGCTGCCGTTCAACATCCCCGCCTATGGCAGCCATGTGAGCCTTTTCACCCTGCTGATGGCCGCCAGCACCATTATCTACACCCTCGTGAACAGCAAGCAGATGCCCCAACAGCAGGGCATGCCGAACATGAAGGTGATGATGTACATGTTCCCGGTGATGATGCTCTTCTTCATGAACTCGCTCCCCGCCGGCCTGAGCTATTACTACTTCCTCGCCAACGTGATCAGCATCCTCCAGATGACGGTGATCACCAAGTGGTTCCTGGACGAGGATAAGCTGCGTGAACAACTGCTGGCCAACATGAAGAAGCCCCGCAAGAAGAGCAAGTGGCAGCAGCGCATGGAGGAGATCCAGAAGCAGCAGCAGACGGCGAAAAAGCGACGGTAGGATACTTCAGGACTGCGAAAGCGCGGTACGAACGACCGCTCACATTCTACGCGGACCGTCGGAACCATCGGTCTTCCCCATGCGTTGAAATGCCCCCATGCGCGCTTGGCACATCGCCCTGTTCCTCTTCCTTACTTGTGGTCTTCAAGCCCAGAAGCCGCATCTTGATGTTCCGCCGGACAGTTCCGCGGACCGCGTGCAGGTGTTCGGCACGGTGACCGACAGCCTCACCGGAAAGCCTGTGTACGATTGCCTTGTGGCCTACTACGATCTGGAAGGCGACCGCCGGTCCATCTCCTCCGTGAACAGCGATGGCCAGTATGCCATGTTCATCCCTGCGCATATCCCGTTCGAGCTGCGCATTGAGCGCGAGGACGGCTACAAGGACCTGGGAAGGCGCGCCCCGGTGATCCCCAAAGGCGTGAAGCAGTTCCGCTTCGACCTCATGATGCGGCCGAAGTGAGCTTGCGGTCTCCTCCCCCTTCCAAAAGAAGGGGTCGGGGGTTCGCTGCTGTTGCTCAGGGTTCCCTGCGGGGGACCGCTGAGCGGACTAATGCACAACTGGACCAAATGCGAAAGGCCGCCCCGGACGGGGCGACCTTTTCGCATTACAGTTCCTGAAATGCTTATTTCTTGGCACCTGCGGGTTTCTTGGCGGGAGGAGCGACCACTGGTGTGGGTGCAGGAACAGGTTCCACGACTTTGGGCGCTGACACCAAGGTCATCTCGTCCACTATATGCTTCGCACCGGCGTACTTGTCGATCACCCACAACACGTAGCGGATGTCCACGCTGATGGTGCGCTGCAGCTCAGGCTCGTAGGAGATGTCGCCGCTCATCGCCTCCCAATTGCCATCGAAGGCGATGCCGATGAGCTCGCCGTTGCCGTTGATCACCGGGCTGCCGCTGTTGCCGCCGGTGATGTCGTTCTCACTGATGAAGCAGATGGGCAGGTTGCCGTCCACATTCGCGTAGCGGCCGAAATCCTTGCCGACGAGCATCTCGTGCTCGCGCTTCGGCACCACGAATTCCTCGTCCGTGTTGTCCTCCTTCTCCAGAATGCCGACGTGCGTCGTGGACAAACTGTATTGCTTGGCGTCCGCCGGGGAATAGTCGTTCACTTGGCCGTATGTGAGGCGCTCAGAGCTGTTGGCATTGGGATACCACATCTGCTCGGGGTCCTTCTCCCGCATGGCGGCCACCATCAAACGGTAGCCCCGATCGATCTCCACCTGTGCGTCCTGGATGCCCGGAGCGAGCACGCCACGGTACAGGCTCAGGCAGCTCAGCATCGTCTGCATGCCCATGTCTTTCTGCAAGGTTTTTGCCTTCGGGTTGTCCAGGAACTTCATCATGCGGGTGCTGTCCGTCAGGATGCTGGTCTTGAACATGTCCGCGGCCCACTTGGTGAAATCACCCTTGTATTTCTTGGTGACCACGGCAATGATGTCCGGCTGCTGCGCCGGGTCAACGTCCTCATGGATCATCTTGAACATCGCTGCGGTGATGTCCTGGTCCGTGGCAGGGTCATAGTCCTTCCACATCTTGCGCACGGAGGCTTTCGCCTGGGCGGACATCGCTGTGATCTTGTCCGTGGCCTTCGGATCCTTTTCCAGTTGCATCTTCAAGCCATAGAGGCGGAAACCCGAGATCACGGCCTCGCAACCGAAAGCCCCCTCCTGCATGTAGGTGCTGGACTTTTCGAACTTGGCGCGTTGGGCGTAGCCTTCCGAAAGATCCTTGGCCACGTCGCCATACTTGTCCTGGTGGACGGGGTCGCTGTTCACCCAGGCCATCAAGGCTTCCTCCTGCTCCTTCTTCCTGTCAAAGACATGCTGGCGCTTCAGACCCTTCTGCTGGCCGATGAAGTACTTCCAATAGTTGGCGATCTGCGCATGCTTACTGGCATACTTGATGCGCACTTCCGGGCTGGCGTTCATGTGCTCCTTCATCACATCGAGCTTCTCGCCACGCACTTTCACGCGGGCGGGCTGCTCCACGTCCAGGGCCAACTTCACGCCGTCGCTGTTGAGAAAACGGTCCGTGCTTCCGGGGAAGCCCATGATCATGCTGAAATCGCCTTTCTTCACGCCGTCCAAGCTCACAGGGAAGTGCCACTTGGGTTTGAAGGGGATGTTCTCCGTGGAGTAATTGGCGGGTTCGCCGTCCGGGCCGGTGTAAATGCGGAACATGCTGAAGTCGCCGGTGTGGCGGGGCCACTCCCAGTTGTCGGTGTCACCGCCGAACTTGCCGATGGCACTGGGCGGGGCGCCAACGAGCCGGACGTCCGGGTAGCTCTTGTAGACGAAGAGGTAGAATTCGTTGCCCTCGAACATGACTTTGAAATCGGCCAGGAGGTGCGGCTTACCTTCCGTGGCATTGGACTCCAACGCCTGGCCGACCACTCCGAGCACCGAATCGCGCTGGGCCTCGGTCATGTCGGCGCTGAGCTGGCTCATCACCGTGTCCGTGACATCGGTGATGTATTGCAGAAAACTGACCTCGAAAGCCGCCGGGCTTTCCTGGTCGCGGGTCATCGCCCAAAAGCCGTCGGTGAGATAATCATGCTCCACGCTGCTGATCTTCTGGATGGCATCGAAGCCGCAGTGGTGGTTGGTGAGCATCAGTCCGTCGGCGCTCACGACCTCGCCGGTGCAAAAACCTCCGCCGAGCCGCGCTACCGCGTCCTTCATGCTCGCTTGGTTCAGGCTGTAGATTTCCTCCGCAGTGAGCTTGAAGCCCAGCTTGCGCATCTGCGCCTCGTTAACCTGTTTCAGCTTGTTCAGCAGCCACATGCCTTCTCCGGCAAAGGCGCTGCCCATCGTAAGCACGGCTACGAGGAGCAAGGAAATGATCTTCTTCATATCGGTCGGTCTGGGATCGTTTTAAGAAATTGGACGGCCGCAGCCGCGAACAGCTCCGGGGCCGCGAATTTAACGTTTACGGCCAAGTTCATGACGGCCCATGGAAAAGCGGCCTTTTGCCGTGATGGACGGCGAATGGAACGGTAAATACCGCCCGTTGTCAACGCAGGTCACCGACCTTGGTCCACTCCACGTCGGCCAGCAATGCTTCCGCCCGCTTGGTCAGCGCCTTGAATTCCTCCGGTGAGCCCACCCTGCCGATCACCTGCTTATCACGCTGGTCCGCATGTACGCGGATGATCACACTTGGGAGGTCCGTCACCGGCTGGTCGTACTTGTCCTCCAACTTGTAGAAGCCCAACGAGTCCGCGGCGGCTTTCAATGCGTTCATCGTCGCGGCGTTCACATGGCCCGTGAAGTGTCCTTCGCGCGCAGCAAAACGGCGGCCCAAATAGGTCGCGGAGCCGTCCTGCAGGATCGTGAGCTTATAGGTGGGGCAGGTGCCGAAGCAAGGGGTCCGCTCAATGGAAAAGAAGACGCTATCCCCTTCCAATTGGGCCAGATTTACCGCATCTTCCGCCTCATCCCGGGGCATCTCTTTCACAGGTTCCACCTGTTCTGCTATTGACGTGCCGTTCGCTGAGGCGTCGGGCATCTTTTCCTTGCTCTTGCACCCGCCGGTAAAGGCGAGGAGAGCAGCGGCGAATATCAATGTAGGCATCTGCATGGCGCGAAGTTAATTGCATCCGTTCATGGCGAAGACCGTGCCGATCCGGGAGGGATCGTTGCTGCTGGGGTGCGCGGGCTACTTTTGCCGGGCATGGAACTTGACCCGCTCACAGCCATCTCCCCTATCGACGGGCGCTATCGTGCGCGCACAGCGCCTTTGGCCGCCTGGTTCTCTGAACTGGCACTGATCCGCTACCGCCTTCTGGTGGAACTCCACTGGTTCCGCTTCCTCTGCGAGGTCCCTCTGCCGGAGCTGAAGGATGTCCGACCCACCGGGCTGGACGATCTGGCCAAGCGCATTGCAGCGCTCACCGAGCCGGACGCCCGCGCCGTGAAAGCCATCGAACGTACCACCAACCACGATGTGAAGGCCGTGGAATACTGGCTCAAGGAACAATTGGACGCGCTCGGCTTCGGTGCGGCCAAGGAGTTCATCCACTTCGGGCTCACCTCTCAGGACATCAACAACACGGCGATGCCCCTGCTGCTGAAGGATTTCACCGAGCAGCATTACTTGCCAGCGATCAACGCCCTGCGCGACCGCATCCATGGGCTGGCTTTGCAATGGGCGCAAGTACCCATGCTCGCTCGCACGCACGGGCAGCCCGCTTCCCCCACGCGCCTTGGCAAGGAACTGGAAGTCTTCACCGAGCGCCTGGACGATCAATTGCGCCTGCTACGCGAAGTTCCCTTCTCGTGCAAGTTCGGCGGGGCCACTGGCAATTTCAACGCCCACCATGCCGCTTACCCGGAACTGGACTGGGTAGCGCTGGCAGACCGGTTCACTGCGGAAAAGCTGGGACTGCAACGCCAGCGCTTCACCACGCAAATAGAGCACTATGATTCCATGGCCGCGCTATTTGATGCGATGCGACGGATCAACACGATCGTGATAGACCTCTGCCGCGACCTCTGGGCATACATCGGCATGGACTGGTTCCGCCAGCGCGTGAAAGCCGGCGAAGTGGGTTCCTCCGCGATGCCGCACAAGGTGAACCCGATCGACTTCGAGAACGCGGAAGGGAACCTCGGTCTGGCGAACGCGCTCTTCGGGCACCTCAGCGAAAAACTGCCGATCAGCCGCCTGCAACGCGACCTCACCGACAGCACCGTGACACGCAACATCGGCGTGCCCATGGCCCACACGGTGATCGCTATCAGCTCGGTGATGCAGGGTTTGGACAAGCTCCTGCTGAACGAGGCTGCGATCGCCCGCGACCTTGAAGCACAGTGGGCCGTGGTGGCCGAAGGGATCCAGACGATCCTGCGGCGCGAAGGCTATCCGGAACCCTACGAGCTGCTTAAAAAACTGACACGTGGCAAGGAGAAGATCGGCCAGAGCGACATCGCCGAGTTCATTGAAGCGCTGGATGTGGAGGAGCGGGTGAAAGTCCGCTTGCGTAGGCTTTCGCCAAGTACGTACTTGGGAGTTGATCTGTTTCCCTGAGTCTGGCGGGAGTCGTGTGAGTCGTGAGGCTCCGACCACCATTCACCGATCACTGATCCAACTCCGTCATGTCCTTGCCAACAGCAGACGCTGGTAGGCTATCAAATCCGTGGTCGGGATATCCGTCATGTCCAGTTGGCGCATGATCGTTACCACTTGACCCCGATGACAGCTTGAATGGTTGAAGCAATGCATCAGCAACTGCCAACGGGGCTGGGCGAACTTCTCGCATTTGGTGTTGGCATAGCGAATTATCTCGTGAAGTCCTTCTTCATCCAGCGCCTGCACCTTGTCGTTCATCCCCACGCTCACCTTCAGCAATGAGCCGATGCTATCGTCCAACCCCTCCTCCGGCTCACCGAAGATCCTTCCCATCCACGTGTTGGTCGCATCCCTGATATGCATGATCGTCAGGCCCAGCGCGGGAAAACTGCTCTTCACATGGCGGCCAAACATGTTGTCATTTTCGCGTTGCAAACGCTCGACAATACGTGTGTTGGCCCACAGGTCATAGGCGGCAAATTGATGGATGAGGACTTTCATGATCGTGTTCACGTGGATAACGGTGTTGAAAATACGCAAGGATCCGGGATTTCGCCCCTAAGGGATCCACTACGTTCGCGCAGTGAACGGCGCAGCCATGATCGGAACCATTTTCGGAAAGAAGAAGATCAGTGAGGACAAATTCGCGAACGTGTTCGTGAATGCCGTACTGCGCCTCACGGAAGAGGGCTACCCAATGGTGGTGGCCGAGCTGGAGGAAGCCGGCGAATTCGTGACCCGCCCCGTGTTCGGGCCCGGTGATGACGAGCTTTTCGCCCTGATCCTCTTCGCAGGCAACTTGATGGAGGCCCCCAAGCACATGCCTGCCGGTCAGGATCAACGCTTAGCCCAGCATGCCTACTCGAAGTTCGCCCCGTTGATGGACACCTCCGCCGCCGAGCTGGAGACAGAGACCATCGCCTTGCAGCATTTCATGTCGCGCATCAACCACCCGAGCAAGAACACGGTGTACGCGATGAGCAAGGCGATCTTTCATAAGTACGACCTGTTCCGTCATCAGGACGCCTACTTCCGCGAACAGAAAGCCCCCAACCCCATCATCCTCGGCCGCATCAATAAGTTGATGCAGTACTGCCTCTGGGATTGGGCCGAGCTGCTCGATGATTGGAAGGTGACTTCGTGAGGTTGTTTAGCTAAAGCTGAAAGTTGAAACTGGAAAGCTGAAAAACCGGTGGTCGTCAAGTACCCCGTTTCGATCTTCAGCTTTCCTCTTTCAACTTTTCCTCCGTCACCCCAACACCCCTTCCCCCTCCGCCATTTCCACGATGTGCTCACCGATGGCCAAGCAGGCCGTTGCCGCCGGTGAGGGGGCGTTGAGCACGTGGATGTGGTTGCCGCACCGTTCGATCCTGAAGTCGTCAACCATTTCACCGTCGGCGCCTAGCAACATTGCTCGAACACCTGCACGGCCCGGTTCAATGTCGTCCATCTCCAAGGTCGGGATCAGGCGACGCAGCGTTTTCAGGAAAAGCTTCTTACTGAAGGCCCGCCGGTACTCGTCGATGCCGTAGGACATGTTCTTGAAGAAAAGTTTCCAGGTGCCTCCGTAGGTAAGGGCGTCCCAGGTATCGCGCAGGCTGAAGTCCGTCTTGCCATAGCCTTCACGTTTGAAGGTGAACACGGCGTTCGGTCCGCACTCGGTGCTGCCGTCGGTCATCCGCGTGAAGTGGACGCCCAAGAACGGGAAACGCGGGTCCGGTACGGGATAGATCAGGTTCTTCACCTTGTGCCTGCCCTTCTCGGACAGCTCGTAATAATCCCCGCGGAAGCCCACGATCTGTTCTTTCACGGGCACACCGTCCGCACGCGCAAGCCGATCGCTCTGCAGGCCGGCGCAGAAGATCACGCACTTGGCCTTGTAGGTGCCCTTGTTCGTGCGCACGGTGCTGGTGTCCTCGCCCGGCACCGAGCCGAGCACTTCTTCGCCAGTGCGCACTTTCGAGGCGGGATTGACCGCCAAGGCCAGTTCGGCCATCTTGTTGGTGGCCCCGCGAAAATCGATGATGCCGGTGCAGCCCACCCATAGGCCCGCGATGCCGGTGCAGTACGGCTCGATCCCCTTGATCTCTTCAGCAGTTATCAGCTTGAGGTCCTCGATGCCGTTGGCAATGCCGCGTTGGTGGATCTTTTCCAAGCGAGGCAGTTCATCGGCCTCCATGGCCACGATGATCTTTCCACATACATCGTGCTTCACTCCGTGTTCCTTCGCAAAAGCAACAAGCTCCTTGCGCCCATTGGCACAAGTGATCGCCTTCTTACTGCCGGGGACGTAGTAGATGCCGCTGTGGATCACACCGCTGTTATGCCCGGTCTGGTGATCGCTCAGCACCGCTTCCTTCTCCAACAGGAGAATACGCTTGGCCGGGAAGCGCTTTTGCAACTTGTACAAGGTGGCCGCACCGACGATGCCGCCTCCTACGATCACAACGTCCCACGGTTCGGCGCTCAACGATGTTTCCATGAAGGGCGGCGAAGTTACTGTGCAGGGTCCACTGCCGGAGCAATGCGTTCCTCCCTCGGGACCCGCAGCAACAGCAACGAGCCGACCACGAAAAAGGAACCGATGGCGATGATGGTGTTGCGGATGTCGCCCGTCATCTGATTCACCAGGCCGAAGGCCAAGGTGCCCAGAACGGTGGCGAGATAGAAGGTCACATCATAGAAGGAGAAGAATGAGGCATGGTCCTCGGTCTCCGGAAGCAGCTTGGCATAGGTACTTCGTGACAACGCCTGGGTGCCGCCCATCACCAGCCCCACGAATGCGGCCAATACATAGAACTCATTCGTCCAATTGATGCGCCAGGCCGCCAAGCAAATGCCCATCCAGATCACAAGGCCGATGATCAAGGCCACGATATTCCCGTACCGCTTGCTCAGTTTCACGAAAAGCAACGCCCCTACGGCCGCTACGAGCTGTATCACCAGGATGCTGACGATCAATCCGCTGTCAGCGATGGGTGAGCCGTCGGGGTCCTTGATCTCCTGCTTGGCGTATGTGACGGCGAGGTACATCACCGTTTGCACCCCCATGTTGAAGACGAAGAACGCGGTGAGGAAACGGCGGAGGCGCTTGAGGCCGAGCATCTGCTGCCATACCTTACGCAGTTCCCTGTAGCCGTTGGTGAACACGTTCACCTTGTCCTCTTTAGGCGCGCGTGCATCGGGAAGGTTCCGAAAAGTGATCTGGGCCCATCCGACCCACCAGAGCCCCACCGTAAGGAACGACAGCCGCGCCGGGAGGCCATCGCGGTCGGGGATGCCAAAAAGGTCCGGTTTCATCACCATCAGCAGGTTGATCACCAGCAGGATCACGCTTCCGACGTAGCCCATCGCATAACCGCGCGCGCTCACGCGATCATGGTCTTTCGGTTCAGCGATCTCCGGGAGATAGGCATCGTAGAAGATCAGGCTTCCTGAAAAGCCGATGCAGGCCAGCATGAACAGGAGCAGGCCCGGCCAGAGGTTATCATAGGTGAGAAAGAACAGGCCCGCACAACTGATGGAACCGAGATAGCAGAAGAACTTAAGGTAGTTTTTCTTGTTGCCGCGGTGATCGGCGATGCCGGAGAGGATGGGTACCACCAACGCCACGATCAGGAAGCCCAACGAGAGCGTGTAGGATTGCAGTGATGCCGCCGGAAGGCCATAGGTGGCCAGCACCTGGTCCTCTCCGCCGATCGTGGTGATGGCGGCGAAGTAGATCGGAAAAATGGCGGAGGTGATCGTGAGCGAATAGGCCGAGTTGGCCCAGTCGTACATCGTCCATGCCCGGATCAGGCGGGGATCCCCTTTCTGCATCGGGCCAAGGTAAGTTGCTGATGCAAACGGCGAGAACGGTGCAAATGGTAAAAAAGGCGAGGGTGCAAGGAATGGGATATCGCCTCCTCGCACCCTCGCAGCTTTATCGCCCGGCACGGATCTACTTCACCACATCCACCTCTACGCGGCGGTTCTGGCTGGTGGAAACCTCGTCATCACCCTCCACGGCGGGGTTGTCCCCCTTGTCGCCCGCAACGATGATGCGGTCCGCCGCGATCCCGGCGTCCACCAGATAATTCTTCACCGCCTCGGCGCGCTCCTTGCCGAGCTCGGTCAGGTCCGGGCGCATACGCACGCGGTCCACTTCCTTTACATCGGTATTGCCGGTCAACTTCACCTTGATCGCCGGGTCGGCCTTGAGCACGGAGGCCAAGGTGTCCACCAGCGCCGTCATGGAGGGATCGATGTCTTTGTTGTAGCGCTTGAAGTAGATCACGCTACGGCCCACGCGTTCCACAGGGGCCAGGTTGGGATTGATGGTGACTTTGCGGTCGTAGATGTACTCGCTCTGGTCCTTGTCCACCTGCTCACACGAACATTCGCTGAGGCGCTTTACGGGCTTCACGCTCACATCGTCGATGAAGTAGTAGGCAAAAGGCCGCTGCGGGCGTGTTTCCCCGCGCTGGCGGCGGACCTTCCCCGTGTTCACTTTTTCCGTTGGCGCGAAGTTGCCGATGATGAGATACTGCTCGTCGCCTTTCGCTTCATATACGCCGCACACGCCTTGCCAACCGTTCACATCATCGTAGACCTTTGTCATCAGGGCCGGGACCTGTGGCTCATAGGTGAGGCTGGCCTCATCCTTCTTGTGTACCGCGATGCGGCTCATGTACGCCCCGATATGATCACTGGAGTATTTGCTCAGGTCGCTGAGGCTCACATAGTAGCTGATGCAGTACTTCTGCCCTTTCTTCAGCATCTTCTTGAACTTCACCTGCAAGTAACTACGCGGCTCCTTGTCCATGTAGCTGTACCAGAGCACACCTGCGTAGTTCACACCGCTCAACGCACTTTGAAAACCGTTGGCGCTCTTGGGTGCCTTGATCGGTGATTCGCTATCCACGGATTCGCTGTACAGGTCCGCCTTCGCATCGGTGGGACTGTCCCACCCCGTGGCCGCCTCGATCCCGCCCAGCCGCCGCAGCTTCCCTTCCACTTCCTCGAAGCTACCGTTGGCGATCATGTTCAGGCTGTCCGGAACTTCCTGTGCGGAAAGAGCAAGGCCAAGTGATAAGGCAAGGGTGATCAAGGAGAGGCGGTGGATCATGCGGGGGGACGTTGAAGGGTGCAAGGATGAATGATTCGGCGGCAATTTAGCCATATGGGCCATAGGTGCATGAATGCCGAAGGAGGGATGCGGTATTAACGCTGCTTGCAAGGGCCACGGGACAGCGTCTGGCGGGAGTTGGTCGGTGAAGTGTACAATTTTTACATTCGGACCATAAATCGGACCAAAAGATCAGCACACATGAAAAACCTTACACAAACCTTGGCGATCGCCGCACTGGTGCTCCCGGGGATCCTGAAGGCCCAAGAGGGTTTCAAGTTCGGGGGTAAGCTTGGACTGAACATGGCGAACATCGTCAATACGGACTTCGTGGACAACAAGAGCAAGCTGGGCTTCCACGTCGGCCCCACCCTGCATTACGGATTCGGCAGGGAAGGCCGTTTCGGCATAGGTCTCGATGTGCTGTACAGCCAGAAAGGGAGCACGGTGGTCGATAAGCCCTACTCGCTGGATTACATTGATGTCCCCCTCTATTTCCGTTACCGTTTCGGGTTCGGCCTGTATCTGGAGACCGGGGTCGATCTCGGATTGCTGATGAACGCGAAATACGATGGTGAAAGCGAAGTTGATGCTACCGAAAACGGGAAACCGGTAAAGAAGAAGCTCAAGGATAATTTCAGCGGCACGGATTACGGCTTCCTCGTCGGCCTCGGTTACATCCATCGGACCGGCATCGGTGTCGGGTACCGATATAATCTGGGGTTGGCCAACATCAGCAAGTCAACGGATGAGTCCGCGAGCATATCCATCAATACCGTGGGACAGATCTCCGTGATGTACTATTTCAAATGGTCTGACGGTGGCCGTGGCCATCGCCGTGGGCATCGCCGCCGGTAAGCGACCGCCCCCTTGATGAAAACTGAATAGATCCGGAAACGATTGTGGAAAGGCCACCCTGAGGATGGCCTTTCTGTTTTATACGGCTACAGAGAGGAGCATCGGCCCCAAGAGCGCCCTTTCCGATGATCGGACCCGTCAAACAACCCTACCGTTGATCGGCCTTTATTTCCCGAAGGTCCACCCAATGGAGAACTCCACGAGGTTAGTCCAGAATCGGGCCCGGGTATTGCTCTCGGTACGGTCGTAGGTCGGGGTGAGGCTCCTGTAATACCGCAGGTCCAGATCAAAACCCACCGGCAGCGTATACCCGATCCCGGCCATCACCGCGATATCGAATTTCTTGAAGTCCTTGATGGCCGCACTGCCTTTCTTCTTCGTGGTCAAGAAATCCTGCTGGTCTATCGCCTGAGTGACCGTTTGCCCTTGCGCGTTCTGGCCCGTGACCGAACCTTTCCAGTCGGTGGTCTCATCCGTGTTGTCCTTCCCTCCCATCAAAAAGTTGAACGATGGACCGAGCATGACGCGAAACTCTTCAGTAGCTTTAATGGTCAAGGGCGTAGTGATCTGGAAATAGGAAAGGCGTTGGTCATCCTCCAGCTTGTAGTCCCTGCTCCCCGTATAGGCCCCTTGGTTGTTCGTCACCTCAGTATTGTTGGTCAGAGTTTGATTGTCGGTGGTCTCCGACTTTCCCCGGCGGAAGGAGAAACCCAGTTCGGGGCGAAGACCCACCAGATCGGAAAAAGGAATTTCTCCGTAAACGCCGAACATGAGACCCAACCCTTTGGGGCTGGTCGGCGGGTTCTTGGGTTCCGGCTGGATCTTTTGGGAGGCGATCAGATAATTCCCCCCCACCTTGATGCCGAATTTCACCTGCGCAGTGAGGGTATTCGCGAACAGGAGGGCGGAACCGAGCAAGAGTCCAGTGCAAACGCGCTTCATGGTTGGATGGTTGGAATTTTGCCAAACGTAGACATCCGCCTCCACTTCCACAACTCCCCAATTCGGGGGATGCCCGCCCCTTTCTTTCACTATTTAAAAAGAGGAAACCCCGCTACCAAGCGGGGCTTCTTCCATGTCCGTATGTTGGGATCACTTCTTCGCCATCGCCGCCCTGATCTCGTTCAGTGCGCTGCCGGCCCTGAACCAGCCGATCTGCGCTTCGTTGTACGTGTGGTTGCACTTGATCGTGTCCTTCGAGCCATCCTTGTGGTTCAGCACCACGGTCAATTGCTTGCCCGGTGCGAAATCCATGAGGTCGGTGAAGTCGATACGGTCGTCCTCCTGCACCTTGTCGAAGTCGCTTTCCTTATCGAAGGTTACGCCCAGCAGACCCTGCTTCTTCAGGTTGGTCTCGTGGATGCGCGCGAAGCTCTTCACGATCACAGCGCTCACGCCCAGATGGCGCGGTTGCATGGCCGCATGCTCGCGGCTGGAACCCTCGCCGTAGTTCTGGTCCGCCACCACTACGCTGGGTTGCTTAGCGGCTTTGTACGTGCGCTGCGTGGCGGGCACCTCGCCGTATTCGCCGGTGAGCTGGTTCTTCACCTTGTTGGCCTCGCCGTTGAAGGCGTTGATGGCCCCGATCAGGGTGTTGTTGCTGATGTTGTCCAAGTGCCCGCGGTAGCGCAACCATGGGCCGGCCATGCTGATGTGGTCCGTGGTGCATTTGCCCTTGGCCTTGATCAGCAGCACTGCGCCAGTGATGTTCTTGCCATCCCAGGCGGGGAAAGGTTCCAATAGCTGGATGCGGTCACTATCGGATTTCACGACCACTTCCACGCTGCTGCCGTCCTTGGCCGGGGCCTTGAAGCCGGGATCTTTCACGTCGAAGCCCTTGGGCGGCATTTCCATTCCTTTCGGCTCGTCCAATTTCACTTTCTTGCCTTCCTCGTTCACCAGTTCATCTGTGAGCGGGTTGAAAAGCAGGCTGCCGGAGATGGCCATGGCCGTTACCAATTCCGGACTGGCGACGAAAGCGTGGGTATTCGCGTTGCCGTCGTTGCGTTTGGCAAAGTTGCGGTTGTAGGAGGTGAGGATGGAGTTCTTCTTCTCCGGGTGCTTATTGTGCCGCGCCCATTGGCCGATGCAGGGACCGCAGGCATTGGCAAGGACGAGCCCCCCCATCTTCTCGAAGGTGTCCAGCAGCCCGTCGCGTTCCGCCGTGAAGCGCACCTGCTCACTTCCGGGCGTGACGGTGAATTCGCTCTTGGTCTTGAGTTTCTTGTCCACGGCCTGCTGCGCGATGGAAGCGCTGCGTGTGAGGTCTTCGTAGCTGCTATTGGTGCAGCTACCAATGAGGCCCACCTCCAGTTCCTCCGGCCAGCCGTTCTCCTTCACCGCCGCGGCGAACTTGCTGATCGGCCAAGCGAGGTCCGGTGTGAACGGTCCGTTGACATGCGGCTCCAGCTTGCCGAGGTCGATCTCGATCACACGGTCGAAGTACTTCTTCGGGTCGGCATAGACCTCGGGATCGCCGGTGAGGTGCTCGGCCACTTTGTTGGCCAGTTTCACGAGTTCTTCGCGCCCGGTGCCGTTGAGGTAGCGGCGCATGCTGTCGTCATAGCCGAAGGTGCTGGTGGTGGCACCGATCTCCGCGCCCATGTTGCCGATAGTGCCCTTTCCGGTGCAGCTAAGGCTCTCGGCACCGGGGCCGAAGTACTCCACGATGGCACCTGTACCTCCTTTCACGGTGAGGATGCCGGCAACCACGAGGATCACGTCCTTGGCCGATGCCCAACCACTGAGCTTGCCGGTGAGCTTCACGCCGATGACCTTCGGCATCTTCAGCTCCCATGGCAGACCGCTCATCACGTCGCAAGCGTCCGCGCCGCCCACGCCGATGGCCAGCATGCCAAGGCCGCCACCGTTTGGCGTGTGGCTGTCCGTGCCGATCATCATGCCACCGGGGAAGGCATAGTTCTCAAGTACCACCTGGTGGATGATGCCCGCGCCAGGACGCCAGAAGCCGATGCCGTACTTGTTGCTGATGCTTTCCAGAAACTGGAATACCTCATTGCCCTTCAACAGTGCTTCTTGGAGGTCCTTCTCAGCGCCCACACGCGCTTGGATCAGGTGGTCACAGTGTACGGTGCTGGGTACGGCCACATGGGCTCGGCCGGTGGTCTTGAACTGGAGCAGGGCCATCTGCGCGGTGGCGTCCTGCATGGCTACGCGGTCCGGTGCGAAATCGACATAATCCTCTCCCCGTTTCAGCGCCTTGGTCGCCGCTCCCTCGGTGAGGTGCGCGTAGAGGATCTTCTCCGTAAGGGTGAGCGGTTTGCCCAATGCCTTACGGGCAGCGGCGATGCGTTCGGGATAGCGGTCATAAACCGCCTTGATCATGTCGATATCGAAGATGTGGGCCATGGTTGTTCTGTGCGATAGTTAAGAGGCCGCAAAGGTACATATCGGGAAAGGCTTGATCGAAGGGACCTGTGAAAGCGCCGCCCTCACTACGTTCCCTCTTCTTCACTCCTCGCCAAAGGATCTACAGGCACTGGTGGCCCCTTCCGCCACAAACGCGCTTTGCGCACATGCAGCAGGCCGCTATATATGAAAGCCCCGATGAGGGAGCCGGAGGCTATGGCGGTGAGGATGAAAAGCAAGCGCAGGATGTTGCCCGCCGTGCCCATGCCATCGGTAGCCATGGTGGTGATGCTGACCAGACCGAAAGAGCCGGGAGCCAGCAGCCAGAACGCGGGCAGGATGGTCACCAGAGCAGGCGGCCCATTGAAGCGGTATTCGATCAGAAGCGCTGTGATGGCCATGACCGCCGCGCCGAAGAACGCCGTGGAGGCCCCGTCGATGAAGAGGCCGGAGACGTACTGCCCAAGGTAGGCCATGAGCATGGTAAGGATCACCCACGGCAGGGAACGTCTACGGCTGCTTTTGAAGAGGTGCAGGCCGATGGCGAAGAGCACCACGCCCGCCCACGCCAGCCATGGTGCCAAGCGTTCCGTATGGTCCACGAGCTCCGGGGTCCCCTCCCCGAAAAGCCGGAACCCGCCCAAGAGCCCGAAAGCCAGAAGGATCAGCTGTCCGAAGCCGGCCACCAACCTTGATGCTCCGGAGACGGTATTGGCAAAGGCCAACTCCACCACGGCAACAGTGAGCACACTGCCCGGCAGGAAAATGATCAAGGGCGGTATCAGCAACTGGAAGGGCGCCTCTTTCACTCCATAGCGGTAGAACACCGCCACCACCGAGGCCAGGATGAACGCGGCCACCACGGGCATCACGGCGTTCCACGCAGGCTGGCGCCGCACCGCCACCAAGAGCATGGCGCAGATGAGGCCGAGCACGGCGACGTAACCTAAGCCGCTCCATGTGGGCCGCAGGATCAAGGCCGTACCGATGGTGGTGATCAGATAGCCGACCACGAAGCCGAAGTCGCCGTACCGGTGCTTCATGCGCCACATCGCGTCGAGCTTGCGCAGGCCGTCCTTCGGGGAAAGACGACCGGCGCGGGCCTCGCGTGCGATCTCCAGCACACCTTCCATTTGATCGAAGCGCAGGTCCCCCACGCGATAGGGCCCGGGGGTGATCTGCACGCGGTGCTCCTCCCCATCGTCGCTCTGCACCATGAGCACGGTAGGCAGGGCGAACACGACGATATTGGCCTGCCCGTTGCGCTTGGCGATATCCCCGAGGTCGCGCTCCACCAAGGCCACGGCATTGCCCGCTGCCAGTTCCGCCTGGCCTAAACGCGCCAGGAATTGGAGCAAGAGTCGCTGATCAGGATCACCTTCGGCCATGGCGGCGAAAGCTACAGGGGAACGGGAGAAAGCTTTTTGTCAGTGGCACGTTTGCATGGCCATGCAAATGAGGAAAACGATCATGAACCCAACGTCATCAGCATCCGACCACCTCCCTCGGGTCCAGCGCAACACCCCGCCAGGCCTAGTGTTGCGCAGATCCCCGGTAGTTTATCACGGCGCAAGGCAACCTCCGGAAATGTTAAAAGCGCACGTTTGCATGGCCATGCAAATGAGGTAGAAAGTTGACTCAACGAAAAAGGGCCATCTCTTCACGAGACGGCCCTTTTCATTGCGTTCGCTAAAAGCTCACTCCTCCACCACCTCGAAGGGGATGATCTTCACCACATCGCGGTGGAAGGTCACCTCGGCCTCATAGGTTCCGATGGTCTTGATGGCTTCGCCTTTCAGCTTGATGTACTTGCGGTCCAGATCGATGCCGAGCTGCTTGAAGGCGTCGCTGAGCATGATGGTGTTGACACTGCCGAAGATGCGTCCCTTCTCGCCCACCTTCGCACCGATCTTGATCGTCTGATCGATGAGCTTGGCTGCGTTCTTGTCGGCCTCATCGCGGAGTTTGGTCTCCTTGTGGGCGCGCTGCTTGAGGGTCTCGGTAAGCTGCTTGCGCTCGCTGGGCGTGGCGGCCACGGCCAATTTGCGGGGGAGCAGGTAGTTGCGGGCGAAGCCGTCCTTCACTTTCACCAGGTCATTGGCGAAACCGAGATGCTCCACGTCTTGTTTGAGGATCACTTCCATGGTCGTGCGTTCTTACTTGAGCATATCGGCCACGTACGGCATCAGGGCGAGGTGGCGGCTGCGCTTCACAGCCTGTGCCACGCGCTTCTGATATTTCTGGCTGGTGCCGGTGAGGCGACGGGGCAGGATCTTGCCCTGTTCGTTCACCAAGCGCAGCAGAAAGTCCGCGTCCTTGTAATCAATGTAGGTGATACCGAGCTTCTTGAAGCGGCAGTATTTGTCCTTTTTGGTCTCAATGGCGATCGGCGTCAGGTAGCGGATCTCATTGCTGGCGCCTCCGCCCGTCTTAGCGGCGGCGGGGGCTGCGGAAGTGGTCGTCTCTTCGCTCATTTCCGTTGGGTTCAGGCGTTTTCCTTCTTCTTACGTGGTGCGCGACCTTCGCCAGCCTCCTTGCCTCCCCTTGCGGGACGGCTTTCGGCGAATGCGATGTGGTGCTTGTCCATGGCCACCGTGAGGAAACGGATCACCCGTTCGTCGCGGCGGTATTCGGTCTCGAGCTTGGCGATGAGCGAAGGGTCGCTCTCGAACTCGATCAGGTGGTAGAAGCCCGTGGACTTCTTCTGGATGGGATAGGCGAGCTTGCGCATCCCCCAGTTCTCTTCATGGCGGACCTTGCCATTGCCCTCTTTCAGAAGGTCTTTGAATTTGGTAACCGCCTCCTTTGCCTGGTCCTCAGACAAAACGGGAGTTAAAATGAAGACGGTCTCGTACCGGTTGGTCATGTGACTCTTGGTAAATTTGGGGTGCAAATGTAGGGTTTTGGTGGAAATGGCACTACATGGAACGCAGATGACGCTGAAAAAGTGGATCCGCGCTTGTCCTGAGAAGCCACAAGCCATAAGCTTCAAGCCTCAAGCTTGTGGCTTATGGCGTGCGGCTTGCGGCTATCCGGAGATCGACAGGAGGCAGACTCCCCGGAGGCAACTATCTTAGCCGCCGCTCATGGAACGATACGTAGTCAGCGCCCGAAAATACCGCCCCGACACCTTCGATTCCGTCGTGGGACAGGAGCATGTCACCGGCACGTTGAAGAATGCCGTACGCACGGACCATGTGGCCCAAGCATTCCTCTTTACCGGCCCGCGCGGCGTGGGAAAGACCACCTGCGCCCGCATTCTCGCCCGCACCATCAACTGCGAGAACCTCAACGAGGACGTCACCACCTGTGGCGAATGCCCTTCCTGCAAGAGCTTCGACGAGGGCCATTCCCTCAACATCTTCGAGCTGGATGCTGCCAGCAACAACAGCGTGGACGACATCCGCAACCTGATCCAACAGGTGCAGATCGCCCCGCAGGTAGGCACGAAGAAGGTGTACATCATCGACGAGGTACACATGCTCAGCTCAGCGGCCTTCAATGCCTTCCTGAAGACCTTGGAGGAACCTCCCTCCTACGCCATCTTCATCCTGGCCACCACGGAGAAACACAAGATCCTTCCCACCATCCTCTCCCGTTGCCAAGTGTTCGACTTCCGGAGGATCACCGTGTCGGACATCGCCAAGCACTTGGCCGGCATCGCCAAAAAGGAGGGCATCACCGCCGAGGCCCAGGCCTTGCACACCATCGCGCAGAAAGCCGACGGCGGGCTGCGGGACGCGCTCAGCATCTTCGACCAGCTCGTCAGTTTCGGCGGGGACCGGCTCACCTATGCGGACGTGCTGAAGAACCTGAACGTACTTGACCATGAGCACTACTTCAACATCACCGATAGCTTGGTGAAGGCCGACCCCGCCGGTGCGCTCGTGATCTTTAACGACATCCTCTTCCAAGGCTTCGACGGGCATCTATTCGTTGCCGGCCTTGCGCGCCATCTCCGCGACCTGTTGGTGAGCCAGGATCCCCGGACCATTCCACTTCTGGAAGTGAGCGATGAGCTTGGCACACGCTACGCAGAACAGGCCCAAGCGGTACCACGGGAACTGCTGGTGCAGGGATTGGACCGTCTCGGGCAAGTGGATTCGCAGTACAAGAACAGCAAGGAACCCCGGTTGCTGGTGGAACTGGCACTGATCCAATTGGCCCATCACGGCGACCGCACTGCGACCGCCCCCACGGCTCAACGGCCTGCCGTGGCGCAGGAAAAAAAAAGTCCTGACCTGACCAAGGCCACGGCCACGGTGCGCCCAACGGCACCAGCGGCTACAACCGTTGCAGAGCCTGAACCTGCCCAAAGGCCCGCTCCTGCAGCGCCGGTCGCTTCGGCACCGGAACGCTCCTCCAGGCGCATGGCAGGCGCGGTCTCGATCCGGCAACATCTGGACTCCCCTGCCGAAACCATGGCCGGAACGGACCTGTCCGATCGGCCCGGCGATCAACCGATGGGGAAAAGCCAAACCGGCCCCACGAGGGAGCTGAACCAGGCCTTGCTGCTGAAGACCTGGGGCGATCATGCCAAGGCCTTGAAGCAACAAGGGAAAAGCAGCATGCACGCCACCTTGATCGCCAACAAACCCGTGATCACCGGGCCGCGATCGATCTCCTTCACCATCGTGAACACGGTGCAGGAGAACTACATGAAGGAGGAAAAGCCAGCCTTGCTCGGGCATCTGCGGCGCGAAATGGGGGTCCCCGGCCTGGAACTGGAAGTGACCAAGCAGGAAGCGAAAGACCTGCGCCCCCGCTACACCGCGAAGGACCGTTTCATGATCATGGCGGAGAAGAACCCCGCTTTGTTGAAGCTCAGGGAGGACCTGGATCTGGACCTCGGGTAGTTCCGAATAGTCCTTGAGTCGTGAGCCTTGACCCACGAGCCATAAGCTCCAAGCCGCAAGCTGTCCGTCACAAGTTTGCGGCTTGGAGCTTGGAGCTTATGGCTTGTGGCCAAGGTCGGCCCCCTGACCAGAACACCTTTCTTGGGTTCAACGCGGCGCGATACCTTCGCGGCCCGTAAAACAAGTCAATAGCGAAAGCATGCAGAAGATCAAGGTGGCGAACCCTGTAGTGGAGATCGATGGTGACGAGATGACGCGCATCATCTGGAAGTGGATCAAGGACCAACTGATCCTGCCCTACGTGGACGTGCCCTTGGACTATTACGATCTCGGTATTCAGCACCGCGATGCCACCAACGATCAAGTGACCGTGGACGCGGCCAAGGCGATCCAGAAGCACCACGTTGGCATCAAGTGCGCCACCATCACCCCGGACGAGGCACGCGTGAAGGAGTTCGGCCTGAAGCAGATGTGGAAGAGTCCCAACGGCACCATCCGCAACATCCTCGGCGGCACCGTGTTCCGCGAGCCCATCGTGATCAATAACATCCCACGCTTGGTGCCCGGCTGGACCAAACCCATCGTGATCGGCCGCCACGCTTTCGGAGACCAGTACAAAGCCACCGACGCTGTGATCAAAGGCAAGGGAAAGCTCACCATGACCTTCACCCCGGAGGAAGGCGGGTCCACCACCTGGGACGTGTATGACTTCAAGGGCGATGGTGTGGCCATGAGCATGTACAACACGGACGAGAGCATCGAGGGCTTCGCGCATAGCTGTTTCAACCTCGCGTTGGAGAAGAAGTGGCCGCTGTACCTGAGTACCAAGAACACCATCCTGAAGAAGTACGACGGACGCTTCAAGGACATCTTCGATGAGATCTTCCAGAAGCACTACAAGGCCGACTTCGGCAAGGCGGGCATCACCTACGAGCACCGCCTGATCGACGATATGGTAGCCGCTGCCATGAAGTGGAGCGGAGGCTTCATCTGGGCCTGCAAGAACTACGACGGCGACGTGCAAAGCGACATCGTGGCACAGGGCTTCGGCTCGCTGGGCCTGATGACCAGTGTACTGATGACGCCCGACGGGAAGACGATGGAGGCCGAGGCAGCCCACGGCACCGTAACGCGCCACTTCCGCCAGCATGAGCAAGGCAAGCCCACCAGCACCAACCCCATCGCCAGCATCTTCGCATGGACGCGCGGCCTCGCCTTCCGCGGGAAGCTTGATGGCAATCAAGCCTTGGTGGATTTCGCCCACAAGCTGGAAGCCGTCTGCATCCAGACCGTGGAGGCCGGCAAGATGACCAAGGACCTCGCGGTCTGCATCCACGGCAGCAAGGCCACGCCGGACCAGTACCTTACCAGTGAAGCCTTTATGGCGGCGCTGCGCGAAGGATTGGAGCGCGGGATGAAGTGAGAGTCGAATTGTGATGATCCGTGGCAGGGCTGGAAGATGACTGCCAAGGAAATTTATCTCGCCAACACCGTGCGTGAAGAACAGGTTCCGTGAGCCGTAGCCGCACCATCCGGCGGGATCACCGCATCTTCGCGGGGCATGCACCCTTCGCGCACACGTTGGATCTTCCTCGCGGCCGTTGTCGTCCACTTGATCACGGCGTGGTTCAGTACGGGCTACTACGCGGCGGATGAACATTACCAGATCATCGAGTTCGCCCAAGCACGCATGGGTGAGTTCCCGAAGGACCAATTGGCCTGGGAATATGCCGACCGCCTGCGGTCAGGGTTGCTGCCCACGCTTTGTGTTGCAGTGTTCAAGACCGCAGGAGCCGCCGGGGCATCCTCTCCTTTCCTCCTTGCCTTCCTGCTTCGTGCTTTGACCGCGATCGTGGCTATGGCCATCGTGAAGCGCTTCGTGGGCAGTGCCTGGCACTTGGTGAAGGAACCGCTTCGCCCCGCCTTTCTCTTTCTTTCCTTCTTCATCTGGTTCCTTCCCTTTCAGCACGTCCGGTTCTCCAGTGAGACCTGGGCCGGGCTACTGCTCCTGCTCGGGATCGCGGAATTATTGCGCTCGCCACAGGGCCGATGGAGTTGGACCGTCGCGGGGCTTTGTCTCGGCCTCAGCATTTTCATCAAGCCTGTGATGCTGCTGGTGTGCGCATTCGCAATGATCTCCTTTTTGCCTGCCCGGGGCGGACGCACGGCTGCGGCCGCGAGGCTTGCCGTGGGCGTGGTCCTGGCCACCATCATCGGCTTGGCAGCCGACTCCTGGTTCTATCAAGAGTTCAATTGGTCATTCTGGAATTACCTGCACTTGAACACCCTGAGCATCCTCCGCATCCGGCCATTGCCGAACGTGGTGGAAATTTTCCCTTGGTGGTACTACTTCGCCTGGTCCGCCAAATACGCCTCATGGCCGATCGGGGCCGCAATACTCGCTGCACTGGCCTGGTCCACCATCAAGCGGCCCCGGTCCTTCATCGTTTGGTGCATCTGGCCCTACCTCTTCCTGTTGATGGTGATCCCGCACAAGGAACTCCGCTTCCTCTTTCCCTTGGTGGACCTTGTACCGCTCTTGCTGGTGTTGGCTTGGCAAGATCTGCAAGTAATTGCCCGGCCATCGTGGAGACCGGTGCTGCGTGGCTCGGTCATGCTGATCCTCACGGTGAACTGCCTGGCCCTTGCCGTTGTGGCCACTTCTCCCGCCGGTGCTGGCCGGACAACGTTGGCCAAGCACATAGAGGAGAACTATCCGGGCCGGTCAGTTCGCATCAACTACCTCGCTGATGAGACCAACATTTGGGACATCCGCATTCCCCCCTTCTACTTGTCCGGCACGGCCACCGACAGCGTGATCACCGACCCCTGTCCGCTGCTTTCCGTTCATGGCACGGGCGTTGATCTCCTTGTTGCCGGCCCGGGTCTCAAGCATTGCGGAAAAGCCGGCACGCCGGAATGGCAACTGAAAATGACCACGCTCCCTTGGTGGAAAGAGCAGGCCTTGCGGTGGTACGAATGGGAGAACGCCAAACCGGTGTGGATCTTGTATGAAGCGCGAATGCCCACGACAACATCATTCCTTGACCGAACAGTGGATGGAAGATAGGACCACCGCGCAGGCCTCGCACAGCCCACGTACCTTCGTCACCATGCTGCGTTTGCTTTCCCTGATCTTGATCGCTTTTTCGCTGCAAGCAGCCCATGCACAGGACAGCACGGCATACGTTTCCGAGAAGCCGCAGAAGAAGCCCGTCCCCTTCAAGGACCGCATCTGGTTCGGTGGCGGGATAGGCCTCAGCTTCGGTACGGTGACCGTGGTACAATTGGACCCATTGTTGGGCGTCTATCTCGATAACAAACGAAAACTCTCCACAGGGCTGGGGCTGAGCTATTCCTATTTCCGCGATAACCGCTATGTGCCGGCCTATGAGCAGAGCAACTATGGATATCGCGTCTTCACGCGGTACCGTGTGATCCCACAAGCCTATCTGCACGCGGAGTTCCTGCATGTGAACACCCAGCCGTTCTACTACTTCGATAACCACATTGGCCGCATCTGGGTGCCGCACCTGCTGTTGGGTGCGGGCTATGTGCAACCGATCGGCGGCAGAAGTTCATTCTACCTGCAAGTCCTGTTCGAGGTGCTTCAGGACCCCAACAGCATTTACTATGGCCAAGGCCCGATCTTGAGCGGCGGTGTGGGCATCGGATTTTAGGTGAAATGCGTTAGCCAAGGCACCAGAGGAGAGGTTGCCACCAATGCAAAAGCCCGCCGGACGGCGGGCTTTTGCATTGGTGGAGCCGGAGGGATTCGAACCCTCGTCCAAACGACCGCAACACGAGCTTTCCACATGCTTCTTCCTCCGTTGGTTTTCGAAAGCCAGCCGGGGAAGGACACCCTACTGACAGCTTAGGTCCTGTTGTCTCATCAGCGCTACGGACCACCGCGCTGACCAGCTTCCCATGATGATATCCTTGGGCCGGGAAGGAGGGTTGCGGGCCTCCCCGAAGGATACTTGCCCCCGCTACTGTTGTTCACGGGGTAAAGCTTCATAGCCTTGGGCTATTAAGCAGCAAGTGCGTACTCAGTGTTGCCTGTTAGGGCTTGGAGATCGTTTTGAAGAGCCGTTCCCCACCGCTCTGCATGCTTACACGCACCACGTAGCCGCTGTCGAAACCATGTCGGCCCCAATACTGCTGTGTGCTTTCAAAGAACACCGCAAAGATACGGCGATCCACGGGGAGATCATCCCGGGCTGCGATCACCGATGGACGGTCCCTGACGATGGACAGGGAACGCCTCGGCAACAACTTCTACTTTCGCCGCCCGCAAACCATCACATGTTCAAGAAGATCGGCATCATCCGCGAAGGCAAACAACCACCTGACCGTCGCGTCCCGCTCACTCCCAAGCAATGCCACGAGGCCATGCTTCAAGGTATCGACATCGCCGTGCAGCGCAGCCCCGTACGGGCCTACACCGATGCCGAATACACGGCGCAGGCGGTACGTCTGACGGAGGATCTCACGGACCGTGACCTCATTATCGGCGTCAAAGAGGTGCCGTTGGACATGCTGATGGCGAACAAAGCCTACCTCTTCTTTTCGCACACGATCAAGCAGCAGCCGCACAACGCCAAGCTCTTGCGCACCGTGCTGGAAAGGCGCATCACCCTGTTGGACCATGAACTGCTCACGGACACCAAGGGAAAGCGGGTGCTGGCCTTCGGCAAGTGGGCCGGTGTTGTGGGCGCCTACAACGCTGTACGCGCTTGGCAGGCCACAGAGGGCGGAGGTAAGACCTTGAAGCCCGCCCATGCCTGCCACGACCGGGCAGAAATGGACCTTCATCTGGCGGCCTTCCCACTTCCCAAGGACCTCCGGGTGGCGCTCACCGGAACAGGCCGTGTGGGCCACGGAGCCATGGAGACCCTGGACCGCGCGGGAATGACCAAGGTGTCCCCGGCGGACTTCCTCGATAAGAATTTCGATCGGCCTGTATACACCGTGCTTGGCAGCGAGGACCTCTACGTACGGGACGATGGGAAACCGTTCGACCGTGCTGCATTCCATGCCGATCCACGCGGCCATCATGCCAACTTCCTCCCGTTCGCCATGCGGGCACAGATCTACATCGCCTGCCACTTCTGGGATGCACGGGGGCCCAAGATCCTTTCCGCCGAGGACCTGCGCGGAACGGGCATCAGCCTGAAAGTGGTGGCCGACATCAGCTGCGATATTGACGGCCCCATCGATAGCACGCTTCGGGCCAGCACCATCGCCGACCCGTTCTTTGGCTATGGCATCGCCACCGGGCAGGAATGCCCTGTGGGCGCGCCCGGCAGCATTACCGTGATGTCCGTGGACAATCTTCCTTGCGAGCTTCCGCGCGACTCGTCAAAGTCTTTTGGACGCGACCTGATGACCAACGTGCTGCCACACCTCACGGGCACGGATGCCGAGGGGATGATCGAGCGCGCCACCATCGCCAAGGGTGGGCATTTGACCGGGAAGTACGCGTATCTCACCACTTATGCCGCCGGAGGAGCGGGATAGTCGGCATCGCCGCACACCTGAAGTTCAAAGGAAAAGTATGAGGTGAACGGTCCGAGGGTATCGCTGGTGGTGAGGATCGGCCGCATGCTTTTGCGAGCAAGCGTCAACAAACCCAATCCTGCCCCTCCGTTCGTGGACCGCGAATCGTTGGTGAGCAACTTCATATAGTGCTCTTTCAGGTCCTCCCCTTCCATCGCGTTCAAGATCTCCACCCGTTTGGCGAGAAGCATGGCCGTGGCATGGGGAACGGCATTGCCCGTAGTGAACCGGTACCCATCCTTGTTCCTGACCAACAAGGCGAACGAAGCATCCGCCAGAATGCCCAAGGCATGCCGGCGCATATTGTCAACAGACTCCACCAGAACGTGGATCAACCGTTTGCGCAGCACTATCGGATCACCGGAGGCATAGCTATGGGCCTCAACGAGATCGAGCATGTCGGGGATGAGGTCCGCATGCACCGCGCCGGAATGCTCAAAAACGAGCATGTCCGACGGTTCCACAAGTAGACGCGACCTCGCCTTGTCCAGCCAGCGATGGCTCATTTCCGGAAGCGGAATGGCATGCTCCATGATCCTGTTCGGCGGCAACTTTGCGTAACCACTTTGAGGTTGTGTCATACGTCCTCAAGGGTGACTTGGTTCCCAAAAAGTCCGGGATCCTTCATTCCTTTACGGGGTCGACCACTTCCGGACCTTCCTTCCAACATCATCCCACCCCATGAAGACCCTTGCTTTAGCAGCAGCCCTTGCCTTGCTTACCACCGGCTGCAACATCAACTGCATAAAAGGTAGCGGCCCCGTGGAAGAACGGACCCTTGTGGTAGCCTCGTTCACCGGTATCGAGGTGGGCGGCTCCACACGGGTCACGATCGAAAAAGGAGCGGAACAGAAGATCACAGTGACCGCGCAGCCGGAGCTGATCGACCTGCTGAACACGGAGGTGAAAGGGGATGTTTGGGACATCCGGACCTCCCAGTGCTGGATATCCGATGCGGAATTCACCGTTCACATCGTCACACCGTCCCTGCTCAATTCCATCGAAGTGCATGGAAGCTCGGACGTGCTCAGCGATGACGTTTTCGGTACAGGCCACACCGATCTGAGCACCGGAGGAAGCGGCAGTATCACGATTTCCGGGATCAACGAAAAGGAATTGGAGCTGGGGATCTCCGGCAGCGGCACCATCACCGTCCGCGGCACTTGCAGCGAGCTGGATGCCTCGCTTTCCGGCAGCGGCGACCTACATGGAAAGGAACTCACGGCCAATGAGGCGGACCTGAAGGTCTCCGGCAGCGGTAGCGCCACGATCACGGCCATCAGCAAACTCAACGCGAAAGTCTCCGGAAGCGGAGAGGTCAGGTACGCAGGTAAACCTGATGTGAGATCCTCCGTCTCCGGAAGTGGGTCCGTAACACCGGTCCAATGAAAAGCTGCACCCTTCTGTTCGCAGCCTTGGGGCTGGCCTCGTGCTCTGCCCCGGAAGGAACATCCGTCGGCACTATGTCCACCGACACCACCGGACAAGCCGGGGCGATCGCTCCCTTGGAGCACGCAAAGACCTTCAGCCTGAAGGATCTTCCCAACTTGGACGAGAACGTACGCAACGACACCCTCTTGGTCTACACCACCCATGATCTGGGCAACGGCGAGTTCGTTATGGCCGCCAAGCACGCGGACGACAAGCGGGAAGGACTCCGGCTCATCCTGTACAGGCCAAGACCGGATAGCAGCGCCGAGGTTCTCGCCGTTTCCAAACCGGCCTACGACAGCGAAGTGATGCTCCCCACCTACTTCTCCACCGGCGACACCGCCGACGGTACTGTCATTCTGGCCAACTATGGTGGGCTGGAGAGCTGGGGGCAGAACGTCTTTTGGCTGAAGGGTCACCGTTTCATCGATCTCGGCTGGTTGGACGTGGCCTACCGTGAATGGAAGACACGCATGGACAGTCTTCAGCAATGGCGCGGCAACATCGCCCCGCGCACCGTGGTGCATGGCGCGGACGATCACTTCGAGTTCTCCTTCACCGGGGACAGCCTCCAGCTCTATGATGACCTCCAAGGCGGAACGGAAGTGATGTTCCCCGCAAGCCGGGTCAAATACCGGTACGATGGCGACCGGATGATCCTTGTGGTGGACGGGATGCCTCGCCTACCGAAGGACCCGGCCTGATCACTCCACGATCGGGATCAGACCCCGGACGCCCATGTCCACCACCGTATCCCCTGCGAGCGGCTCATAGATATTGTCGTCGGCGGCATCGCTCCACTCGAAGCTCTTGTTCGTGCTGAGCGAAACGGTGATCGTGACATCCTGCGTCTCGTTGCCGGTGATCGTAAGCGGCTGTGCAAAACCTCCGGTGACCACGCAGGACCCGGCCGGAATGGCTGAAGTGCCGAATAATGGATTGACCACCGTGGTACCCGGGGCCTGTCCGGTGGTGGGTGCAAGCGGCACCGGAGGGTCATGCACTTCAAAACCCCAGTAACCTTGGAGCCTGTTGCCATTAACCGTGACCGTTTGCTGGTCTACCTGATAACTCCCGATGTAGGTATTCACCCCGATGAAGGAGGCCAAGGTGCCGGTGAGGTTGAACTGGCCGAAGGTCGGATCCGTATATCGGAAATTGACATCGTAGTTCTGGTATGCAAGTGACACCCGCAGCCATTCGTATGTGCCCGGGGCCAAGGAGGAGAGCGGGATATCGAGGAAGGTGCCGCCATCCCCGACCTTCACTTCCTGCGCGTAATCGATCGCGCTGGCACCGCCTGCCGTGGTCGTCGGACTTGTGTAGACCACATCTCCCTGACCCAACGGGGTCAATGCCGTGGGGGTGAACTCCACATAATGGGCGCTCATCACGTTGAAACGCGGGCTTTGTGCCCCATGCCCGGTCGGCACCGACACCGGCTCCCCGTGGCTGCCTAACCGCACCTGGGTGCTGTCGAATTTGAACTTCATGATCAAGCGGGGGGCTGTTGCCGCAGGAACCGATGGGATCGGATCTGGTCGTTCTTTCTGGCAGGCAAAAAGAACGGCAACGGCGAGCAGCGGAAGGAAGGATCTTGCGTTCATCTTCATTTTCGTCAGGGCGGTCGTCAAATATGGACAAGGATGCACCAACTACCGCCCTTTTCGGCGAAATAGTCCTCGGGATCGATCGATCTCCCTATTTTGGGGACCCTTTCAAAATACGCCAGATGATACAATTCATTATTCGGCCTGTGCGGATCTTGTTCTTATTGGCCTGCCTCGCCACATCATTTAGCGCACGCGCCACCCATATCGTCGGTGGTGATCTGGGCTATCAATACCTAGGTGAGACCGCTCCGGGTACCGGGGAATACCGGTATAAAGTGATCGTAAGGCTCTTTATCAACTGCGGCTCCGGTTCAAGCTATCCTTCGATCATCGACCTGCTCGGCAACGCATCGACAGGCCTGCCCGTCGGAGTCTATGCCGACGACCCCACCGCGCCCGGCGCCGACAAGAACCAGATCCAGACCGCCATGGTCTATCTGACCTCCTATGGCGTGATCACGCCCAACATACCCGTCGGCTGCAACTTGGGCGATGGCCAGTGCGTGGAGGAAAGCCGGTTGGAAGGCGAGGTGGTGCTCTCGGCCAGTAATACCGGCTTTCACCTCTATCTGCAGCTCTTCGCCCGGAACGGCGCCATCGTCAATCTGCAAGATCCCGGCGAAGCGGGCATGGGGTTCTATTCCTACATGCCGCCCACCTCCATCGCCAATTCTTCGCCCGTGTTCACCGGGACGCCGGTGCCGTACATCTGCATCTCCGACACCACGGCGTTCAGCAATGCGGCCATCGATAGCGACGGAGATTCACTCGTGTTCAGTTTTGCTACGCCCTATGGTTCACAGGACAACATCGGTGGCGTGATCGACCCGCCCACCCTTTTGGACTGGCCCCTGCAGCCGGTGCAATACGGTCTGGGGATCACCACGCCCATGCCGTTCGGCCCCAGCGGTTACGCAAGTATCGACCCGGTGACCGGCGCCACGGAATATGTCGCGCCGATGATCGGCAACTGGGTGGTGGTGGTGGAAGTGCGGGAATACCGGAACGGTCAACTGATCGGCCTGATCCGGAGCGACCTCCAGCTCCTGAGCGTGCCATGCAGCGGAAGCAATGCCGCACCGCAGCCCTTGGACGGGCAGTTCGTCGCTAATTACGAAGTGGTGGCCGGGGACACCCTGTGCTTCCCCATGACCTTCACGGACTCCGATGGTGATGTGATCATCTTCAGCGCCATCGGCGCGATCTTTTCGAACGTACAGACCGATCCGCCCGCGACGATCACCGGGCCTTCCACCGGGGACAGCCTGCTCACCACGCAATTCTGCTGGCCCACGGTCTGCGCCCAAGGGAGCACGGATCCTTACAACTTCTCCGTACTGGTGTATGATGAAGGGTGCCCACCCGCGACCTTCAGCGCCACCGTCACCATCAATGTAGTGCCCAGTTCGGCGCCGCCCACGATCTCCGGGTTGGGCATCGGTTGTTCCGGCCAGACCACGGCGGAATACTGCACCGAGCTGATCGAGAATGCCACCTACACGTGGACCGTGACCGGGGGCACGATCCTTTCCGGTTCCGACAGCAGCTGTGTCACCATCGCATGGGGAGACCCCGGCATCGGACAGATCACCGTGGAGCGCTCCTTGAACGGATGCACGATGGAGACCATGCAACCGATCAACATTCTCACCACCCCACCGGCGGAATTCACCGTCACCACGGACACCACCTGCTTGGGTATCCTCGCCCGGGCCATAGATACCAGCCCGAACACCGTGGGTTCCACTTGGACCGTGAACGGATCGGCCACGACAGTAGGGCAGAACGGCCCCGAATTCCTGCTGCCCTTCAACGGACCCACCACCATCGGTCTGCAGACCACCACCAACACGGGCTGCACCGGCTACGCCGAACAAACCATCGAGGTCGCCCCGTACGGCGAACTCGTACACTTCGAGCTGCCCAATGTTTTCACGCCCAACCACGACAATGTGAACGACCGGTTCAAGCTGAAGTCGACGCAAACGCTTGACCCCTGTTTCCAGTTGCGGATCTTTGATCGCTGGGGCAAACTCGTCCATGAAAGTAACGGCGGCAACAATGGCTGGGACGGTAAGCAGGAGAACGGTGGACCCGCGAGCGAAGGGGTATACTTCTACGAAGTGCAGATCAACAACGAGACCTTCCACGGGCATCTGAGCTTGATCCGCTAAAGCGCTTCTTCCTGCATACAAGCGTGATCCAAGCATCCAACGAAAGCGGCTTGTTCACGTTTGTTATTTTGTATGCACGCATACTATTCCTGATTACCTTCGGACCTTGTGACGACCATGAGGCCCGAGGAGACCATAGACCATCCGATCCGCTGGGCGTGGCATCGCATCATGCGGCGCTACAATGAAAAGGCCTCAGAGCATGGCGGCTCGATGAGCATCGGCTATGTGCTGCTGAACATCGATCCCGAAGGAACGCCAAGCACCAAGCTCGGACCCAAGATGGGCATGGAGGCACGCAGCCTCACGCGAACCCTGAAGAACATGGAAGCGGAAGGTCTGATCAAGCGCGTGTCCGACAGCTCCGATGGCCGCATGAGCCGGGTGATGCTGACGGCCAAGGGCAAACAGATGCGCGACCTGAGCAAGGACACCGTGATCCGCTTCAATGAGGTCGTGCAGGCCAAGATCCCCGCCGGACAGCTGCAGACCTTCCATAACGTGATGAACAAGATCAATACGCTGTTAGACAACGACGAACTCTTCAAGTGAATGCCTCACCGCCACGACGCTACGAACGCCACGGTCCCGCCAAGGAATTTCCATTGGCGTTGCGTAGCCTTTGCGTCCTTGGCGTCGTGGCGGTGAAAAAATCAACCCCAAATGCCAAACCGTACCATCAAAAAAGTTGCCGTCCTCGGAAGCGGCGTAATGGGTAGTAGGATCGCATGCCACTTCGCCAACGTGGGATGTGAAGTATTGCTGCTGGACATCGTCCCGAAAGAGGGAGCCGACAGAAACAAGATCGTCAACGACGCGCTGACCTTCGCGTTGAAGAGCAACCCCTCTCCCATCTACGACAAGAAATTCGCGAGCCGGATCAGCACCGGCAACTTCGACGATGACCTACCGAAGATCAAGGACTGCGACTGGATCATCGAAGTTGTGATCGAGCGCTTGGACATCAAGCAGCAGGTGCTGGCGAACGTGGAGAAGTACCGCACACCGGGCACCTTGATCACTACCAACACGAGCGGCATACCGATCCACGCGATCGCGGAAGGACGTAGCGACGATTTCAAGAAACACTTCTGCGGCACGCACTTCTTCAACCCGCCGCGCTACCTGCAGTTGCTGGAGATCATCCCCGGTCCGGGTACCGATCCCGCTGTGCTCAGCTTCCTGGAAGATTACGGCCAGCGCGTGCTCGGTAAGGTCACTGTGCTGTGCAAGGACACGCCCGCGTTCATCGCCAATCGCATCGGCGTGTTCGGCATCATGGGTCTGTTCCACTTGGTGGAAGAGATGGGCCTTACCGTGGAAGAGGTCGACCGCCTCACTGGTCCTGTATTGGGCCGTCCCAAGAGCGCCACCTTCCGCACGGCGGATGTCGTAGGACTGGACACGCTGGTGAAAGTCGCGCAGGGCGTGAAGGACAACTGCCCTAAGGACGAACGCAACGATCTCTTCGCCATTCCGGACTACCTCCAGAAAATGGTTGAGAAGCAAATGCTCGGCAGCAAGACCGGTAAGGGCTTTTACTTCAAGGACCGCAGCAGCAAGAAAGGCGAGATCCTTTCCCTCGATCTGAAAACACTAGAGTACAAACCGCAGGTGAAGCCCAAGTTCGCCACGCTGGACGCGGCCAAGAAGGTGGACGACCTGCGCGAACGCACGAAGCTCGTGTACCACGGCACCGACAAGGCCGGTGAATTCTACCGCCGCTCCTTCCAAGCGATGTTCGCTTACGTGAGCAACCGCATCCCCGAGATCAGCGACGAGCTGTACCGCATCGACGACGGCATGCGCGCCGGCTTCGGTTGGGAGCTGGGACCATTTGAAGCTTGGGAAGCGATCGGTGTGAAGGAAGTGCTGGCCGACATGGATGCGAAGGGCATCAAGGCGGCGCCTTGGGTGAAGGACTTCGTGGCCGCTGGCAACACGCAGTTCTACAAGCGCGAAGGAGGCGTGCGGCTGTTCTATGACATCCCGAGTAAGAGCTACAAGCCGGTGCCGGGTCAGGAAGGACTGATCGTGCTGGCCGACATGCCGGAGAGCAGCATCGTCTGGAAGAACAAGGACGCCACCGTGCGCGACCTCGGCGACGGTATCCTCGCCGTGAGCTGGAGCAGCAAGATGAACACCTTCGGCGCGGAGGTGATCCAAGGCCTCAACAAAGCGATCGACCTCGCCGAGCAGGGCTACAAAGGCCTCGTGGTCTACAACGACGGCGCGCTCTTCAGCGCCGGCGCCAACGTGGGCATGATCTTCATGATGGCCGTGGAGCAGGAATACGAGGACCTCGACATGGCCATCCGCACCTTCCAGAACACCATTATGCGCATGCGCCACAGCAGCATCCCCGTGGTGGCCGCACCACACCAGCTCTGCCTCGGCGGCGGCACCGAGCTCTGCATGCACGCGGACAAAGTGGTGGCGCACGCCGAGACCTACATGGGCCTCGTGGAATTCGGCGTCGGCGTGATCCCCGGCGGCGGCGGCACCAAGGAATTCGCGTTGCGCCTCAGCGACGAACTGAAGGAAGGCGACATCCGCATCAACCGGATGCGCGAGCGCTTCCTCACCATCGGCCAGGCCAAAGTGAGCACCAGCGGCGAAGAAGCCTTCGACCTGGGCTACCTCCGCCCCGGCCAGGACGAAGTGATCGTGAGCCGCGCCCACCAGCTCGCCCACGCCAAGGCCTGCGCGCTCGACCTCTGGAGCAAGGGCTACACCAAGCCGCCCATGCGCCGCGACATCAAGGTGCTCGGCAAGGAAGGCCTCGGCATCGTCTACGTCGGCGCCAACAGCATGCAAAGCGGCAACTACATCAGCGAGCACGATGCGCTCATCAGCGAAAAGCTCGGCTACGTCATGTGCGGCGGCGACCTCTCGGAGATCACGGAGGTTTCCGAGCAATACCTGCTGGACCTCGAGCGGAAGACGTTCTTGGAGCTGTGCATGCAGCGGAAGACGTTGGAGCGGTTGCAGAGCATCATTACTACTGGAAAGGTGTTGCGGAACTGATGAATGCGCTGAAGCATATCGGTTCTTTGGGCGTGCCCCGGCTCACCCCGGAGTTTGCATCCGGGGGCAGCCGGGTCGCGCTTTCGCTGCAAGTCCTCGCGCGGATTACCGCGCTGTGGGCTTTCCGCTTCAATCGCTCACGCAAACTACGGCAATCACTGTTGAATAAGATTACTCGCGTACTATGAAAACCGAGATGACTGGCTTGTGGAACTACCTTGAAGATCAACGAGGCACTGCGCAACTGACACCAAGTCTGATCCTGAGGGCAAAGAGTGAGGGCATCGAGGTTAGCCTTGATGAAGCGCTCAATGCGATTCGCCGAATGTCCTCGCGAACGGGTGAAGTCATTGCACCTCGGTTCGTGGCACGACTGGTGGCAGAGCTACTACGAGCGCACAACGTCAAAACGGTGTTGGACCCGTGGAGCTACATGCCATGGGATGCTCTCCAAGTTGCCGATGCACTTCAATCCATTGAGCGGCTAGACGTGGCTTCAATCAATGGTGAAGCAGAGGTTTGGTCTAAAGCCTTTGGTGATTCAAGGGTACATGTACGAATTGGAAAAGGATGGAGCAGCTTGCAACCAGAACGACCAACGCAGTATGATGCCATTGTATCCCTCGGACCTATTGGGATGCGAGAATCGCGGACGATTCGTGCCACAGAGTTGTCAGATGACATTGGCCTCCTCGAAATGTGCTCAGCGGCAGGCCAGTTATCAGACGAGGGCATCATTGCATGGCTGGTTCCTCCCCGATTTGCGTTTGACCAGTCCTCAAAATCAGTTCGACAGAACTTGGGCAAGCTCGGTTTGTACCTTACCGGATGGATTCAACTTCCTGCCGGTGTCCTGCTTCCCATTTCGAGTGTGCCTTTCGCCATTGCAATCCTCCAGAAGAAGGATTTCGAGCAGCTCTATGTAGTCGAGGCACAGGCAAACGAAGAGAGTATTCCGGGCCTGATACAAGGCCTGCTCAAACGCAAACATCGCGGCAGGCTGGCCAATGGAATTCTCATCGACCGCTTGAACTTCTATGGCTGTGCTGCCATTCAAACTCAGGAGACAATCGCTAACACTCCTGGATGGAAGGTCGGCCCTTTAACTGAATTCAACAACGCCATAGTCAAAGTGGTCGCGTCGAAAAAGAGTGCTGCTGAATTCGAGCCATTGCCTGAGCAGCAAAATGCAGTCTACCTGCCCACTATGGGCGCAACCCGCGCAACGACCGCCCAAGATCGTCTTCCAACAAAGCTGAAGTCATACCTACAGCTCATTGCCAAACCTGATGTTGCCCACCCAGAGTACCTAGCTCATTGGTTCAATACCGAGGCGGGACAGCTATTCCGCAGGATGAACAGTTCAGGCACGACAATTCCAGCGATATCGATTAGCGTTCTCAAGGAATCATCCTTTCCTCTTCCGCCTCTCCCCCAACAGGAAAGGATGGTGAGCACGCAACGTGTCGTCGACCAAATGCGCATCGAACTCAATGAAGCTGAATCAGCAATATGGAGTAGTACTCGCTCCTTGGATGAGATCGCTGGAAAGCTGCCTAAGACAGACCACTTAGCTCGATTCGCAGACTGGGTTGAGACGTTACCATTCCCATTGGCCTCTATTCTCCGCCACTACCACGCTGTGGACAGGTCATTCAAAGACAAGCGGGAGCGACTGCTGCATTTCTTCGAGGCGTTCGCCGAGTTCATGGCAATCATTCATTTGAGCGCATACACCTCTGATCCCGGCAGATGGTTACTCGTTCAAGACAAATTGAAACGCGCATCAACCGGTGCTGACCTTGACTTCCGCAGAGGTTCTTTCGGCCTTTGGTGCACCGTCTACAACGCTCTGGCAAAAGAGACAAGGGCGATGTTGAACGGAAAGGACGATGACAAGCAAGCATTAGTAGATCTGTACTCAGTTGTATCACAGGGTTGTTTGGAAGGGCTAGTCGACAAAGGCTTGAGCCAAATTCTTGAGGCTGCCAACAACATGCGCAACCGGAAAGCCCACGGTGGGGCCATCAGTGAAGCAGAAGCGGAAGAACAACACAAGGAACTCGCCGGGCTCTTGCAGACGGTCCGAGATCGTCTTGGGAGCTCGTTCTACAGTTTACAGCTCGTCCAAGCAGGCTCTGCAGATGGCTTACCGAGCGGTGCTTCGCGCGTTTCCGTGCGTGTACTGACAGGTTCGAACCCTCAGTTCAAAACGCAAGACCTAGAGTTAGTGCAGCATGTGGTCAAAGGCCAGCTTTACCTACTCGAGACGGGCCGATCAAAAGCGCTCGGAATAGCTCCACTTGTTCAGATGAAGGAGAAGGAGCAACCAGCTTGTTACTTCTATAGTCGCCTTGAAGGTGGCATCCCGCAACTAGTGTCCTATCACTTTGAGCATCGTGCAGAAGAAGTCGACAATACCGGAATTGCAAGATCCTTCCTAGAACGCTTGACAGCATGAACGACACTGGGTATCTACTTGCTGGTATCGGCGCTGCCGGTGGCCTCTTAGCTGGCCTCATCAACTTTGTATTCAGGCCATTGTCCGAGCATAACCGAATGATTTGGAAGCATATTCAGAAAACGTACCTCATCGACCAGACCCTCAACAATCTTGTCTTTACGTTCGGATTTGATCAAGCTGTTCGTTCCAATTTGCTCGAACCACTGGCCAATCTGGAGCTCGAGGTCCGAAGAGACTCAAGTTCAATCCGCTTCAAGACTTTCTTCGACAATGCATATCGCAAGAACCTATTGAGCATCAATGAGGAGTTCCATGTCGCAATGGATCATATAGATGGCCCTTATGGTATTTGGTCAGATGATGCCATGGCATGGCTCATTCGTCCTACGAATGAGCTATTGAGTGCCACTACCGATGCTGAGCGAAGTGAAGTCATGCAAGCATGCGAACGTGTTCAGAAGGAAATCCTGAACTCCTTCGAGGAAATCCTACGGCAAGCTCGCATACTTGAGCACAAGGCAGATCGTCAACCTTATGAGTACATACTTCCATGGAAATGGCATCTCTTTTCTTGACGACACTTCGCGTGAGGGATAGCAGCGGAAAGCCCGGAGCGCCGTCTTCGGCGCGAGGACTTGCAGCGAATAGCCCGACCCGGCTGCATTTGAGCCGGGGCACGCCCCACTTCGACAAGCTCAGTGTGACGACACCAACGAACTAAAAAGCAACAGCACTATGGATGCTTATATCATCGCCGGATTTAGATCCGCAGTAGGAAAAGCCCCGCGCGGCAAATTCCGTTTCACCCGCCCCGACGACCTCGCGGCGCACGTGATCAAACACCTGATGGCCTCCGTCCCGAACCTCAGCAGCGACCATGTGGACGATGTGATCGTGGGCAACGCGACGCCCGAGGCCGAGCAGGGCCTGAACATCGGCCGCATGATCGCCTTGATGGGCCTGAACAACGAGAAGGTGCCGGGCATGACGGTGAACCGCTATTGCAGCAGCGGCAGCGAGACGATCGCGATCGCCAGCGCCAAGATCCACAGCGGCATGGCCGATTGCATCATCGCCGGGGGCGTGGAGTGCATGAGCCCGATCCCCTTCGGCGGCTGGCGCATTGTGCCGAACCACACCGTGGCCCAGAAGCACCCGACGTGGTACTGGGGCATGGGCCTCACCGCCGAGGCCGTGGCGCGCGACTTCAAGGTGAGCCGCGAGGACCAGGACGCGTTCGCGCTTGCGAGCCAGGAGAAGGCCCTCGCCGCCATCGCCGCCGGGCGCTTCAAGGAGGACATCGTGCCGTTCGAGGTGGAGCGGGTGTTCCTCGATGCAAAGGAGAAACGCCAAGTGGAGAAGTACGTGGTGGACACCGATGAAGGTCCGCGCGCGAGCAACTTGGAAGGGCTGGCGAAGCTGCGCCCCGTCTTCGATGCGAAGGGCAGCGTAACGGCCGGCAACAGCAGCCAGACCAGCGACGGCGCGGCTTTCGTGCTGGTGGTGAGCGAGCGCATGCTGAAGCAACTGAACGTGAAGCCGATCGCGCGCCTCCTCTCCTACCACGTGGCCGGCGTGGAGCCGCGCATCATGGGCGTCGGTCCGATCGCGGCGGTCCCGAAGGCGCTGGAGAAGGCCGGGCTGAAGTTGAAGGACATCGAGCTGATCGAGCTGAACGAGGCCTTCGCGTCGCAGTCATTGGCGGTGATCCGCGAGTTGGGGCTGGACCCGAGCATCGTGAACGTGAACGGCGGCGCGATCGCGCTGGGGCATCCGCTGGGCTGCACCGGAGCGAAGCTGAGCGTGCAGCTTTTCAATGAGATGCGGCGTAGAAAACAGAAGTACGGCGTGGTGACGATGTGCGTGGGGACCGGGCAAGGAGCTGCGAGTGTGTTCGAATTGTTGAATTGATGGAGCAGCGTTGTCACATCGAGCGGAGTCGAGATGTGGGCGTGCCGGCTCGAAGACTCGCCGTCGCGCTTTCCGCTTGTACTCCTCACTCGTTCCTCGCTGCGGGGTACCCGCTTCAATCGCTCACCCGAAATGCACTGAGACCATAGACAATGACTGAGCAAGCGCTGAAAGACTATTTCGAAGGCAAATTGTCAGTCGGAGACTTATCACGCGATGTGCATGGAAGTCAAATCCGCACTGGTCAGGACACAACCTCGGTCCGTGTCATTCAACTCACTGGTGAAGAAGAGTTCAAGGTGACGCGAGTGCATATGCTCATGCTTTGCAACGATGCCATTGCAAGTAATATTTCCACCGAAGACTTGAACACAATCGGCTTTGCGTTGATGACCTCCGAGCATTTCATGTTGAACGACGGAACCGCCGACGGCGAGATTGTGAGCGCTACTGCGTTCGATTGGGATAACCCAGAGATTGGCTACGCATTGACCCCGGAGAATCTCAAACATTGGAAGACACGACTTGAAACCGGGGCTGACAACTTCGACAAGAGCGATTTGAAGCGACAGAATAAGTAGTCATGAAGTCTGCGACTTCCTTTCCAAAGAACGGCCCTCACAAGGCCCGCTTCATGCACGGCAACCTGTCCGTATGTTGTCCAATGCGCGTTGACGAAGAAACCGTCGCCCACTGAACCCATGAGCGCCCTGCTACCATCCGCCAATTTCCAACCGGTGACAAGTCATCACCAGTTGGGCTCGGCTGCAAGAGCGGGTTCAGTCGGTGACGGTTTGTCACCAACTGAAATGGGTGATGGCCAACTGGTATCAGATCGTTACCAGTTGGGTTCGGTGCAAGGGCAACCGGTTACTGATCGTAGCCGGTGTGGTCATCAGAAAGCTGTGGCGCCTCCAGTGCTGCTGTGCCAGCTTCTGCTCTCGATCACCTTCCTCTCCTCCTGCAACGCCCAACCCTTGCCCAAAGCCCCGGTAGTGATCACGAACGATACCGTTCCGATCCCGGGCGAGTGGCCCGTGCGCCTTTCATACGAAGGGCAACTCTGCCACTGGGTGCGCAACATGCTCCAGGACAGTCGCGGTGCGCTCTGGTTCGGCACCAATCACTACGGCGTGATCCGCTACCAGAACGATACGCTGGAGTACTTCGCCGATAGCGTAGGCATCACCGGAGGGCGGATCAACGGGATCGTGGAGGACCGCGAAGGGAACGTCTGGCTGGCCACGGATGGCGAGGGACTCTTCAAGTACGATCCCACCGACACGCGGAATATGAGTCGTCGTGGCTTCAGTCACTACACCACGAAGGATGGCCTGCTCCACAATGAGATCTGGAGCATGACCATGGGGCGCGACGGCACGATCTGGCTCGGCACGATGGACGGGCTATGCCGCTTCGATCCTTCGGCCCTGCCTACCGGACAGGCAGGTCCGCTCGGGACCCAAGCATTCACCACCGTACCTATTCCAGCAGTGCGGGCCGACGACACCACGGCCATGCTCTCCCCCACGCGCATCACGTGCATCCTGGAGGACAGCAAGGGGAACATCTGGTTGGGACGCGATGCCGGTGGCCTGTTCAAGTTTGACCCGTCCGCAATGGTCGATGGGTCGGGTACGGCCTTCACGCATTACACCACGGAAGACGGCCTGAGCGACAATAGCGTAACTGGTTTGATGGAGGACAGCAGGGGCAACCTGTGGATCGGCAGCAGCTTCGGTGGAGTGAGCCGATACAATGGCAAGACCTTCGAGAACTTCACCAAGGACGGCGTGATCGAAGGCATGGAGGTCGGTGCGTTCTACGAGGACAAGAAAGGGAACATCTGGTTCGCTGCTGAGAACTTCGGAGTTTATCGCTACGACCCTTCGGCCCTGCCTACCGGACAGGCAGGTTCGCTCAGGGCAGGCGATAGCGGATTCACCAACTACTACACGGAGGATGGCCTCGACACGAACGGCATTCTGGCCATCTTGCAGGACCGGGAAGGGCGGTTCTGGTTCGGTGGTTGGAAGGGGCTCTTCCGCTTCGATCCTTCCCTTCGACAGGCTCTGGAGGGACCGGCATCGCTCAGGACAGGTGGGAAGCGCTTCTTCCACGTAACAAAGACCGGTCCTTGGAACTAGCGTGCTGTTCCCCGGCTGACAATGGGCGTTTCCGGCATTCCTTCCCAATACTTGCAGAATATGGTATGCATGCATACCTTTATGCGAACTAGTGCATACCGCATTTCGTTACAATTGGCAGCAGACATCAACGGCCTGAACATTCGAACTGAACAATGGCGACCGAGACCAAACCCAAAGCCCTTCAAGGCGGCGAATTCCTGATCCGCGAAAGCGACCCGCAGGACATTTTCATCCCCGAGGAATTCAATGAGGAGCAGCGCATGATCGCGCAGACGGCGAGGGACTTCCTGTCTCAGGAGGTTTGGCCGCACTTGGACCGCATCGATAGCATGGAGGAAGGTCTGATGCAGAGCTTGCTGGAAAAATCCGGCGAGCTTGGTCTGTTGGGCATCTCGGTGCCGGAGCAGTTCGGCGGCTTCGGCAAGGACTTCGTGACCACGATGCTCCTGACGGAAGTGACCGGGGCGGGTCATAGTTTCAGCGTGGCCATCGCGGCACATACAGGCATTGGCACGTTGCCGATCCTCTATTACGGCACCGAGGAGCAGAAGAAGAAGTACATCCCGAAGTTGGCCACCGGCGAGTGGAAGGCCGCGTACTGTCTCACGGAACCCGGGGCCGGCAGCGATGCCAACAGCGGGAAAACGAAGGCCGTGCTGAGCGATGACGGCAAGCACTACATCCTCAACGGCCAGAAGATGTGGATCACCAACGGCGGCTTTGCGGACGTCTTCACCGTGTTCGCCAAAATGGTGGACCCGAAGACCGGGGAAATGGACAAGAACCTCAGCGCCTTCATCGTGGAGAAGGATTTCGGCGGCATCACACTGAACCCCGAGGAGAAGAAGATGGGGATCAAGGGTAGCAGCACCCGGCAGGTGTTCTTCAACGATTGCAAGGTGCCGGTGGAGAACTTGCTGAGCGAGCGCGGCAACGGTTTCAAGATCGCTGTGAACATTTTGAACATCGGGCGCATCAAACTGTCGGGCGCTGCGCTGGGCGGTGCAAAGGCCGTGGTGGACGAAAGCGTGAAGTACGCCAACGAACGCCAGCAGTTCGGCAGGCCCATCAGCAGTTTCGGCGCGATCCGCCAGAAGTTGGCCGACCAAGCAACTTACTGCTACGTGGTGGAAAGCGCGACCTACCGCTGCAGCAACGACATGGAACGTGCCATTGAGGAACTCAAGGCCGGCGGCGCGGACCCTGCCAGATCATTCCTGAAGGGCGTGGAGCAGTATGCCGCCGAGGCGGCCATCCTGAAGGTGGCCGGTAGCGAGTGCTTGGACTATGTGTGCGATGAGGGCGTGCAGATCTTCGGCGGCATGGGCTACAGCGCCGAGAGCCCCGTGGAGCGCGCCTACCGCGACAGCCGGATCAACCGGATCTTCGAGGGGACGAACGAGATCAACCGCATGTTGACGGTGGACATGCTGCTGAAGCGCGCGATGAAAGGCCAGCTGGATCTGATGGGTCCTGCACAGGCCGTGGCCGCGGAGCTGATGGGCCTCCCGGACATGCCGGAGCCTGATGATTCACTCCTCGGCGACGAGAAGCGTATGGTGGCGAACTTCAAGAAGGCCGTGCTGATGGTGGCCGGTGGCGCTGCTCAGAAGCTGGGCCTGGAACTGGCGAAGCACCAAGAGACCTTGATGCACATCGCGGACATGGTGATCGACACCTACCTCGCGGAGAGCGTGTTGTTGCGGACACTGAAGCTCGCGAACGTGAAGGGCGATGGCGCTATCACGGAGCAGGTGGCGATGACCCAACTGTACGTCCACGATGCTGCGGACCGCATCCATAAGTACGCGAAGGAGGCCGTGAACAACTTCGCCGAGGGCGATGAGCAACGTGCCATGCTGATGGGCGCCAAGCGCTTTTGCAAGAGCTCCAACCTGAACACGGCGGCGCTACGGAAGCTGGTGGCGAAGAAGATGATCGAGGCGGGGAAGAATCCCTTCTGATCGGAAGATCGGGCGATCAGCGGATCAGAATATGGAATGCCGGGGAGGATGGGATCTCAACATGGCAATGGGAAGGATGATCAACAGAATGCGTCGTTCCCATTTCAGGCGGGTACATGCTCCAATGGCAATCGCGACCGGTATAGCGACACATCGACACTATACGGTATGATTTTCCGCAACGTTCGACTGATCCTGTTGTCGGTGTTCCTGCTGGGGACTTTTACCAGGCCAGCATTTGCCCAGCGAGGCCCTTTCGCTGGCATGCATACCTGGCAGCCCGCGGAGTTGCAGAGCGACTTGAACACACTTGTCAGTCTGTTGCGTAAACACCACCCCGCGCTACACCGTTACTGTACACCGGCGCAATTCGACCGTTGCGTAGACAGTCTGAGGGCTACCCTCGACCGCCCCCTCACCGAACTGGAGTTCCTAGGTCGGATCGCAGCCTTGTACCCGCTCTTAGGCGATGGTCACACACTCCTGCTTCCAAGCGGACGTGGGGACAGCGGTATCAGCCCCATGTACCTGCCTTTGGATGTGGCATGGATCGATACGGCGCTGTACTTGCGCTGCGACCCTTCGCGAACAGATGGCCTACAGGCCGGAGCACGGATCCTCGCGATCAATGGGATGGCTGCGGCGGTTGTCATGGACACGATGCTCAGGCGCCAGGTTCGAGACGGGCACGACCTTAGTTATCCGCGTTGGATACTCGATCGCTGGTTCAGGCCCTATTTCCGTTTCTCATTTGGTCAGCCTGAGCACTTCGAGCTTGAATTGGAACAAGCAGATGGTTCACGCACGGTGATGCTTACCGCACAGCCCAGTGACAGCATTGGTGGGCGTTGCCCCACCGATCAGCAGTCCGGGATCTCACTGTCTTTCCATGTGGACAGTTCCGTGGCCTTGCTGTCTATCCCCACCTTCGATCGCGTAACCCTACCTAAGATGAAAAGCTCCTTGAAGGATGCCTTTGTCCTGATCGCGGAACGCGGCATTGAACACCTGATCCTCGACTTGCGCGGCAACCAAGGGGGAGACCCGGCGGTGGCCAAGGTGCTCCTTGCTCATCTACTCAACCGGCCGTTCACGCTCGTCGCGGCTGGTCCGGCGAGTGGTCCGGCACATCCGGTGAAGCGACCGTACCAAGGCCGGTTGTACACCCTGATGGACGGCGGTAGCTTTTCCGTCACGACCATGGTGCTGGCTCAGTTGGAACTTCACCAGCGCGGTCCGTTGATCGGCGAGGAGAGCGGAGGCGACAGGACCGTGATGAGCGGTAGCGGAAAGACCTGGACCTTGCCGCATACCGGCATGAACTGCACGATCTCCACAAGACAATGGCTACTCGTGGACCGAAAAGATGATGGCCACGGTGTAATGCCGACCCATCCCGTTGCCAGGACGATCGATGATGTGATCCAGGGACGTGATGCTGCATTCCTTGATGCAATTCGGATGACCACGGAACATCGTTGAGTTCGACCGCCGTCACGATGCTGATAGGTGTGGACCGCTTCTGCAAGAACACGAACTAAGCACTGCGGCGCTTTGGAAGCTGGTGTCGAAGAAGATGATCGAGGCGGGGAAGGATCCCTTCTGACCGGATCAGGGAAACGATCTAGATCGGATGCTGAACAGTAGCCCGGCGACACGGCGAGCTCCCACTTTTCAGCAAAGCAGGTTGTAGCGCACCAGCAAGCGCTCCCCATCACGCCAGCGGATCCAGCCCGTCGGGGCGATGCGGTCGGCAAGCCCGGATGTATCCACCATCAGCCAATCGCCTTGCACGGCCAGCGGCTTCAGCAACGCATCCGCGCCATCGGCCATGATCGAAGCATGATCCAGAGGCTTGATGCGAATCGGATTCGTCTCCGGGTCGATGATCTCCACGGAATTGACCGTGCTGATGAACTCGGGCCACAGCGCGATGCCTAATTCCTGACGGTCCACCCAACGTGTGGCGCCATCAAAGGTGTTCACCTCCACTTCCACCCAGTTGCGCGAGAGCGTGATGACCTTCAATAAGAGCAGTCCGTAGTCCAGCTTCATGTGGGCAGGCACGAACCAGGGCGGGGCCGACGCGATCCCGATGTAGTGCTTCCCTTTCTCGAAGATCAGGCTGTCCAGCGCTTGGGAGGGATCGGGTATTCGGTCCATGTCCGGTCCGGCGTAGAAATGAAAGACCCCGGTCTCCATCACAGGTGCAGCCATGCCGAGGCCCAAGCGCTGCGGACCCTGCTCCGGGGGCCTCGTTGCCGCAGCAGTGCCGGCGGTGCTCCATGCAGCGAACATGACCGGTGCGGCGGGCGCGGTAGGCTTCATCTCCCTGTAGCGCCTTTGCTCCTCCTCCCATTGGCGGTCCTTTTCAGCCTTGTTCTTCATGAAGCTCCACGTGGCGTACGAGAGCAAGATGACGGCCAAGGGGCCCGAAAAGATCAACAAGCGGATGCTGATACCCCTTGGAGACCGCCACACCAGCACAACCGCCGAGACCAGAAGAAGCAGCCCTCCGAACAGCGCGTAGGCCAAAACCTCGACCGCTCCCGCTAAACCCTCGGTCTTCGGCACCGTGAGCCTGCCGACCAGCCCCCCGGCGAAAAGCCCGAGCACCATGGCGCTGAGCGCAAGGCCCAAGCCCGGCAACAACTTGGCCGTCCGTGTCTTCTCCTCCATGCTGCGCAAAAGCTATTGCCCCATGGCCTTCTTCACCTGCTCCATGGCGGCCGGGTCCATGCCCTTGTCCTTCATCTGCAGAAGGGCCAGTTGCATGCCGAGCTCAGCGATGCGCGGCGCGTACACCTGCCCGATGGTGTTGAACTCCTGGTAGCACTTCAGGCCCAGCTCCCGCTCTCCCTTGGCATTGATCCGCTCGCCCAGGTCTTTGGCCTTCGCGGACCATTCCTTCTGCCTTTCCTCATCCACCTTCCCATCGGCGACCATCTCCTTAAGACCGGCCTCATAGTCGGCCATCAGATCGCGGAACTCGCCCACCAGTGGATCGCACGCCGTGGCCGCCTCCACGGCAGGGATATCCTGCTGCGTCCCCGTGGCCTCCTCCGCAGTGGTGCCGGTGCCGCAGGCCGAGAGCAGGAGCACGCCGAATATCAACTTCCTTGAAATGATGTCCATGGTCATGATGTTCTTTGGCACGAAGGTCGCCCATCGCTTTTGCCCGCGCATGACCCATTTGGGTGGATCTTCCATGGATCCTCCGTAGGTTAGTTGCTCGCCCAGCATGCGCATTGCTCCACATGATCCCGCCCGAATTGCTTTAGCCCTTGTCTGGGCGGCGGCCAACCTGATCGCCTTCGCGCAACCCGGCCCGCTGCGGTTCCATCACTTGGACAACACCAACGGGCTTCCCCAGAATTCCGTGAACACGATGCTGGAGGACCGGTACGGTTTCCTCTGGTCCGGCACGCAGGACGGCTTGTGCCGCTACGACGGGCACGGCTTTATCACCTACCGGAACGATGGGACGGCGAACAGCCTCTCCAACAACTATGTGTGGACCTCCTTGGAAGCGCAGGACGGCGCACTGTGGATCGGCACATACGGGGGCGGCCTCGACCGCTATGACCCCGGCACCGGCGCGTTCAGCCATTTCCGGCATGCCGAGGGAGATCCCCGGAGCCTGAGCAGCGACCGCGTCCTGGGCTTGCTGGAGCACCCTGCCGGTGCGCTGTGGGTGCGCACCGGCAAGGGGCTCGACCGGTTGGACATGGAAACCGGAAGCGTTCAACGCTATATCGAGGGCGGCATGGCCGAAGGGGACCTGATCGGTGCCATGGCCCCCGGTGATGCGGACCACCTGCTGCTCCAAGGCCGGGCGGGACTGCTGCGGTTCACAATGTCCACCGGCGGAGTGGAGGTCTTGAAGCAGGGCCAAAAGACCGGCACGGAACAGGAGGTGACCGCCTTGACCGCTACCCCGGAGGCTGTCCATGTGCTGGAGAACCACCGTTTGTACCGGATCGACCCGCGCACTGCGGAGGAAACCGCACTGGTGGACGTGGACTCGCTTTCCGGGGCCGACCCGAAGATGGGCTTCCAGTGTTTCCTGCTTCTGAAGGACCACATCCTGATCGGCACCACGCACGGCCTGGTCCTCATGGTCCGCTCCAGCGGTGCCACGTACATCCATCGGCACCGGCCCGATGACCCATCCAGTCTTGCGGACGACCACGTCCTTTCGATCCATGCCGGGCGCGGCGGCGAGATCTGGGTGGGCACGCGCAACGGGCTGGACCGCATCGACCGCCTGGAGCCGACCGTCCATGCCTTGACGCATTCACCCGGGGACACCAACGGCCTGTTGCATGCAAGCGTGACCGCGCTGATCGAGGACCTGCAAGGCCGGATCTGGATCGGTTCCCCGTCCGGCTTGACGATCTGGGATCGCGCGAAGGACTCGTTCCGGCACCTGCGGCATGATCCGATAAATCCCGGATCACTAGGCGCCGACTACGTGCTGTCACTCGCCATGGACGGCCAGGGACGGATCCTCGTTGGCACCTTGGGCGGCGGATTGAACGAGGTGGTCGAGCGCGACGGGAAGATCGAGATCAAGCGCCACAGGCCTGTCGGCCTGGACGACCCGCGCCGTGCAGACATCGTTCACCACATCCTGCCCACTGCGGACGGGACTGTCTGGCTCGCCACTGGCGGTGCGGGTCTCTGCCGGTTGAACAGTGCCACCGGCGAGCTTTCCTGCCAAGGCCCCACCGGTGGTAGCGACGGCCCTTCGCACCCCTACCTCTTCACCCTACTGAAGGACGATGCCGGGTACCTCTGGACGGGCACGGCGGGCGGCGGTCTGTTGCTGCGTTCCCCCGATGGCACCTTCGGAACGGTGAAGCATGAACCGGAGGACATGGGCAGCCTCAGCGCGGACCTCGTGCTCTGCCTGTACCAAGACCCGAAGGGCCGGCTTTGGGCCGGCACAGTGAACGGCCTCTGCCGCACACGCGGACCGTTGAACGCGGAACTGCGACGCACCGTACTTGAGGGCCACGCGGAGGAAGGAATGTTCAAGCGTTACAACCGTGCGGACGGATTGCCGAACGAGGTGATCTATGGCATCCAGCCCGACGGGCGCGGCCATCTCTGGCTGAGCACCAACGACGGACTGGTGGAATGGGATCCCGACAGTGGGACAGTGTTGCGCGTGCTCGATCAAGGCGACGGCCTACCGGGGGACGAGTTCAACCAGAACGCTTTTCTCAAGGGCCACGACGGCACGCTGTACTTCGGTGGTGCGATCGGGTTGTCCTGGTTCCGGGAAGCGGACCTCGCAACCAACACGCGCCTGCCTCCCGTGCGTTTCACCGGCATCGCCCTGTACAACAAGCCCCTGCCCGTCCGGCCCGCAGGGACCGGCGACGATCTCGCGCTCGACCGGCCACCACATCAGCTGGAACAGCTCGATCTGGCCTGGCACCACCATGTGCTGACCTTCACCTTTGCGGCGCTGAACTTCATCGCCCCGGAGAAGAACCGCTACCGGTACCGGCTGGAAGGTTTCGATGAACGGTGGGTGGACCTCGGCCCGCGCAACGATGTCACCTTCACCAACCTGGCGCCGGGCTCCTATCGGCTGCATGTGCAGGCCGCCAACAACGACGGGGTCTGGAACACCGAAGGGGCCGCGCTCGCGATCCATGTGCTCGCCCCGCCCTGGCTGCGCTGGTACGCCTACCTCGTGTATGCGGGCTTGCTGGGCGGGGTGCTCTATGCGGTCTTCAGCATGCGCCTGCGTATGGTCCGCCGGGAAGCAGCGGCAAATGCGCACGCCGAAAAGGCCAAGGCGGAGCAGTTCGAGGGCTTCCGGCGCAGAAGCGCCGCCGATTTCCACGATGAGGCCGGGGCGCGCATCACCCGCATCAATCTCTTCACCGGACTGGTCCGCCAGCGCGCCGCCGGAAACCCGGAACTGGTCCCGCATCTCCTGAAGATCGAGACCGCCAGCCGGGAACTTTCCGCCGGCATCCGCGACCTGATCTGGACGATGGACCCCACGCGGGACAGCCTCGGGGACACCGTGGAACGGCTCACCTCCTTCGGGCTGGCCCTCTTCGATGCCACGCCCACGGCCTTCAAAGTGACCGCTCCGCCGCCATCCGCATTGCGCATGCACGTCACCATGGAGACGCGCCGTGCGATCACCCTGCTCATGAAGGAGGCCATGAACAACTGTGCCAAATACGCAGGGGCCCGCCGCTGTAACTTGAGCGCCCGGATGGAGGAGGCACACTTGGTGATCGACCTGGAGGATGACGGCAGCGGCTTCGACACGCTGGCCCAGCGGTCAGCCGACCACCGTGGACTGCGCAACATGCAGCAGCGCGCCTCGGAGATCGGGGCCGCCCTCGGCATCCATAGCGCCGCTGGCCAAGGAACGAAGATCACCTTGCGCGTACCAATGGGATCCCTGCAAGCCGCACTGGAGAATACCTAAAGCATGAGCCGGGGAAGCGACATACCGCGCGTGATCACCGTGGCCGTGGTGGAGGACGATCGCGAGGTGCGCGAGGCGCTCCGGCTCATCCTTGAAGAACAGGACGGTTTCCACTTCACCCATGGCTTCCCCTCCTGCGAGGAGGCTTTGCAGCTCTTGCCCGAAGAACCGCCCGACGTGGTGCTCATGGACGTCAACCTGCCGGGGATGAACGGCGTGGAGGGCGTACGGACCTTGAAGGAAAAGCTGCCCGGGACCGAGTTCCTGATGCTTTCCGTGCGCGAGGACGAGGAGACCGTGTTCCATGCGTTGAGCGCAGGGGCCTCGGGCTATTTGCTGAAGCACGCATCACCCGAGGCGATCCTTAAGGCGATCACCGAGGTCCATGAAGGCGGCTCGGCCATGTCGCCCGCGATCGCCCGCTTGGTGGTCTGCACATTCCAGCCGGTACGGGATCATGCGGCACTCTCCGAGCGCGAGACGGAAGTATTGGCGAGGCTCTGTGACGGAGAGAACTACCGTAGCATCGCGGAGGCGCTCTTCATCAGCACCAACACGGTGAAGGCGCATATCAAGCGCGTCTACGAAAAGCTGCAGGTGCATACGCGGGCGGAAGCAGTCCGCAAAGCCTTGCGGGACCGGCTGATCTGATCCACCCAAATGGGTGATGGCGCGGCATGGTGCAGGGGGATTGCTTTGCCCCGTGAACATCAACGACATGCGAAGAACTCGACACACATGCGCCGAACACCGGCGCGTAAACACCACCGCCATGCGCACGCCTACCTTCCTTTCACTCCTTTTTGCCGCCACCTTCATTCAGGCGCAACCGACGATCACCGTGAACAACTTGCCGCAGCTCGGCGATGTGGTCACCATTGGTCGTTGCACGGACATTATTGATGCTGACGCACTGGATGCAAGCGCCGGTGCGATGCAAACGTGGGACTTCAGTGGCTTGACCGAATTCAGCGAAGAGCAATTCTATTTCGTGGATCCGGCCACCACACCCTGGACGGCCGACTTCCCGAACTCCAACCTGTGCGGGATCAGCTGGGACGATGCATACAGCTATTACATCCTGAGCGCCTCCGCCCTGGAGACAGAGGGTAATGCGATCATTGTCCCCGGGCCTCCGCCGGAGGACACCGCCAAGTTCCTGTTCAACGGGAACACCGAGCGTATCCTGGAACTGCCCTACAGCTTTGGGGATGCATTCTTGGATGACTTCAGTGGAACGTTCAGCGCATCTGGCTTCCTAGGCACGATGGACGGTACGGTGGATCTGCAGGTGGATGGCCACGGCACCTTGATCCTCCCTACCGGTATGTACGATGACGTGGTGCGTTATCACTTCGATCGCATCCAGAACAACACCGTCTTCGGCAACACCGTGCAGACCAGCAAGGAGCAGTGGGCCTGGGTCTCTGCCGATCATCGGTTCTGGTTGCTGCTGATGGAGATCAATTACGATGGGTTCAATACGAGCCAGCAAGTTTGGTACGACAAGAACCCCGCGCTCGCCGGACCGACAGGCCAGGTCGAGGTCGCGCAGGCCGCATGGTCCCTCCATCCCAACCCCGTTGAGCCGGGCACGTCGGTCTCCATCGTGGGCAACAGCGATCGCTCCGCCCTGCGCATGGAAGTGATCGACGCCACCGGTCGTTCTCTGCGGACCTTCCCGGTCGGGACCACGCGTATCAGCACGGATGCCATGGCACCGGGCGTGTACGTGGTGCGTTTCCTCGGACCGAACGGAACAACCGCGGGGACCACGCGATTGGTCGTTCGATAGCCATGTCCTGCTGCTTGAACCCACTGCACAACGGAACCTGATATGCGCTCCTTCCTGATCATCCTTCTTTTTTTCGCCCTTGTTCAACCCACGGCCGCCCACGACACAGCCGGATGCAAGTACCACCCCTTGATCACCCGCTATCCCGGTGCCATGCTTGCGTGGTGCGAAGAGCAGAACCATGTGGCGTACGCCATCGCTCATGGCCCGATAACGGGGTACAGGGCGATCGACGACCGGAACCCGCATGCCGGAATAGCCAACGGCGTCTACCACCTGGCCCTGCTCCACAACGGACACATTTCCACCGAGCCTCTTGAACTGACACGCTGAACCCGATTTCATCATACCTACCCATGCCATGAAACAAGAACTACTCACTGCCTTTGCCGCACTACTAACTGCCCCGGTATGGGCCCAACCCATCTTGGATGTTCCATTTCTACCCCAAGCGGGAGTAACGGTAACATTGGGCGTGAACGATTTCCCAGGGGTTCCTCCAGGGCCTGCTGGAGCCGACCAGACCTGGGACTTCAGCACACTGCCGCAGATCACGGAGCACTCCTACATCTTCATGGACCCCTCGGAAACGCCGTTCCAGGACTCGTTCCCGGCCGCCAATCTGGCCGCACGAATGCAGGACACGACCTACTTCTTTTACAACTTGACAGGGAGCACGGTCGAATCGATCGGGCTCGCCAAGGACCAACCCGGATTCGGTATCATAGAAATGGACCTTGCCTTGGACCCGGAACGCATCATCAGCGTACCGTTCACTTTCGGGAATTCAGAGAGCGACACGTTCGAGGGCACGCAAGGCGCGCTGGGCGTTCAACAGTATATCTCAGGGACGAAATCGATCGAAGCCGATGCATGGGGAACCTTGATCCTGCCGAATGGCACCTACATGAACACGATCAGGCTTCGCGAAGAGCGTACACAATCGTCCGTCGGTGCTGTCTACGAGTCGGAGGTCCACCGTTGGATCAGCCCGGACCGGGTGTTCTGGCTTCTGGAAGTGGGCGAAAACCTCAACCCGGGTGGTGTTGTCACCTACCTGAACAGGTGGTCGCTGAACCCGCTTCAAGTGGGCATGGCGGATGCTCCTTCCGCAACTGCTGGTCTCAACGTGCTGAACACCGTAGTACGGCGCGGTGATCCCATCCGCATCTGGTCCTGGGCACCCACTACGGGATCGCTCACCTTCACCGACCTCAATGGCCGACGGATCTCCGCCCTCGACCGTACTACCCTTGGCCGGGAAGGCATGGAACTCCCCACCGCGGGTCTGGCCAGTGGTGTCTATGTGATCACCTTCCTCCGCAACGGCAAGGCACAGACCACCCGCGTAGTGGTCCAGTGATGTCAGTTACATCCTCCGCACCTTCTGCCTCTATGGACATTGGTCCTCCGAAGGATCGCTGCATTCCTCAGGTGGGCCTGTGGAGGATCAATTCACCACCGTCGATCGAACACAAATCCTCCACCATGAGACTCTTGCTCCTCTTCTTCCTGTTGGCGGCCCCCTCCCTGATCTTCGCGCAGGACAAGTCCGGGTGCAAGGACCATCCGGTGATCACCCGCTATCCGGGATCGTTCATCACCTACTGCGAGGAGCAGAACCATGTTGCGTACGCCATCGCCCACGGGCCGATCACCGGCTACCGGCAGATCGACGAATGGACCGAGGTGACGGGCAAGCGCACGCGCATCTACTACACGGTGGAAGGCGACATGAGCATCCGGGACATTTACCTCAACTACCAAGGTGCATTGCAGCGGGCCGGAGCGCAAATGCTCGCCGACGGCATTGAGATGAAGTCCACATCGCCCAATGTGGGCAGCCGCTCCTTTCTGGGCGTCCACTACGCACGGAACGAATTCCCGCCGAGCGCCGGCATCGTCCTGCTGAACGGGTCCGCCACCTCCGGCGGGACCTTCATGCTGGCAGGCACCTTGGACGACCAAGGGACTCCTGTACACGTAGTGATCGGTGGCGCACAATACACCACCGGGACCAAACTGGTGCTGGTGGACGTGATCGAGGAAGTGGGCATCGCCACCGACAAGATCCGTGTGAATGCCGAATGGATGATGCAGCAGATCGACCGCCAGGGCAAGGTGGCCCTCAACGACCTGCTGTTCGACACCGACGGGGCCACGGTGCAGCCCGCGTCCATGCCCGTGGTCGCAGAGATCGGCAAGCTGTTGAAAGCCCGCCCCAAGTTGAACGTGTACATCGTGGGACACACCGACATGACCGGCGGCCTGGAGCACAACATGGACCTGAGCCGGCGACGGGCCGACGAAGTGGTGCGCCTATTGGTCGCCGAGCAAGGGATCGAGCAAGCGCGTCTGGCGGGCCACGGCGTAGGGCCGCTGGTGCCGGTGGCGACCAACACCACGGCCGATGGGCGGCAGCTGAACCGCCGCGTAGAGGTGGTAGCGCGGTGAGGGCGGAGGCGGGGAAGAACCCGTTCTGACCGGTAACAGAAAGAGATGTTGCTTTGAAGAGGCCCGCCCAGAAGTGCGGGCCTCACCTTTTTCGTGGGTCCACGTAAATGGTGGGGCCGTCCCGATAGTACCTTCGAACATGCGCAGCCTTCTCCCCTTTCTGCTTCTGTCCGCTACTGTGGTTTCCGCGCAGACCTGGCAGCAACTCCCGGACTTCCCCGGTACAGCGCGCGATGATGCGGCATCCTTCAGCATCGGGAACAAGATCTATGTGGGCACGGGCATGGAAGTGGGTTGGGGTTTGACCAACGATTGGTGGTGCTTCGATGCGCAGACGGGAAACTGGGCTGCCATCGCGGCCATGCCCGCCACGCCCCGCCAATATTGCGCCGCGTTCACCGTCTATGACACCGGCTATGTCTTCGGCGGCGTGGATGCGAACGGTGCCTTGAGCGAGCTGTGGGCCTACTACCCCGGTACCGATCAGTGGGTGCAGAAAAGCTCCATGGCCGCCGAGGCCCGCTATGCCGCAGCGGCGGTAGAAGCTTGGAACTATGGCATTGTGGCCACCGGCATGTTGGCCAGCGGCGTGCCCACCAAGGAAGCATGGAAGTACCACCCCGCGACCGACACATGGGAAGCCATCAACCCGGTGCCCGGTCCTTCCCGGCACCGCGCCGTGGCCATTCAGGATGGCGGCGGCATGTTGATCCTCGGCGGGGCCGACTCCACAGGCACCGCGCTTAGCGACGCATGGAGCTATCCGGTCTGGTTTGAGACCGGCCAATACTATTCACGGCCCGGCCTGCCCGCTCCCCGGTACGAGATGAAGGGAGGAACACAATACATAATGGTCCTCGTGGGCGGGGCGGACAGTGACACCGTCTTCCACGATGATGCATGGAGCGGGTACACCAATGAATGGTCAAGCCTTCCCCCGTTCCCCGGCGGACCTCGGCGCGGCGGTGTGGGCGCAGGGATCCCGGCCCCGAGTAACTGGAACAACACTTTCTTCTTCGGCCTGGGACTGGATCAGGGCCTTACGCGCCATAAGGACTGGTGGAGACTGGACTTCGCTTTGGGGATCGAGGACCGGGACATGCCCCGGATCGAACTCTTCCCAAACCCTGCCACCACCTCAATGACCATTATCTGGTCGGAAACATGGCCCGATGCCCGGATCCTCATCCTCGATGCCGTGGGTCGCACGGTACGGGATCAACAAGTGAACAGCGGCTCCCCCATCGATGTTAGTCGTTTAGCGCCCGGCCGCTACGTGGTGGAAGCCCAACATGGACCGACGCAACTTCGCGGCATATTGACCAAACTTCCTTGATGCAATTCCTCGATCCCGCACTCGACGCCTATTGCGAAGCACACAGCGGCAACGAGCCGTCCTACCTGAAAGAACTCACTGCGGAGACCCAGGAGAAAGTCCACATGCCGCAGATGCTCAGCGGCCATCTGCAAGGACGCTTCCTCGCCATGCTCAGCCATTTGGTGAAGCCGAAGATCATCGTGGAGATCGGCACCTTCACCGGCTACAGCGCACTGTGCCTTGCGGAAGGTTTGGCCGAAGGCGGCATGTTGCACACCATCGACATCGACCCCAACTTGCCGGAGATGGTGGACCGCTACATCGGGAAGGCCGGCATGCAGGACCGGATCACCATGCACCACCGGCCCGCGTTGGAGGTCATCCCCGATCTGCCCGCGCCGTTCGACCTCGTCTTCATCGATGCCGATAAACCGAATTACCCGAACTACTTCAACGCGGTGATCGAAAAGGTGCGCCCCGGCGGCCTCATCATCGCGGACAATCTGCTATGGAGCGGCGAGGTATTGAAGCCCAAGGAAAAGCAGGATGACCAGACCCGAGCGCTGGTGGAGTACGCCCGCCGCGTAAATGCCGACCCGCGCGTGGAGACCGTGATGGTGCCCTTGCGCGACGGCCTAATGGTGGCCCGCCGAAAATGACCATGGAGCCGAACGACCTCGTGCCCGTTCGTTTCTATGACGACCCCATGGAGGCACACCTCGGCCGTTGCCTGTTGCAGAACGAAGGCATCGAGGCATACATCCACGACGAGCACATCATCGGTCTGAACCGGGCCTTTGGCGTGGCGCTCGGCGGGGTGAAGCTCAAGGTCGCCGCGACCGACAAAGAACAGGCGCTACTGATCCTGCAAGAGACCGAGCACCGGCCCTACCTGGACGAGGACGACCAGCCCGTATGCTGCCCCAAGTGTGGCTCGACCGATCTTCAAAGCGGCGTGTCGAAGCCGCGCACCAACAGTGGTAAGTTCCACTGGCTGTTGGGCCTCCTCTTCGGGGTGTATCCCATCGTTATGGAGCGGGGTATGAACTGCAACGCCTGCGGCGAACAATTCGTCCCCGAGGAAGTTGCTGCGGTCACCACCTGATGAAAGCTTAAAAAGTTACCGGGCCTGCTCCTTCTGATCCCCGATGGATTACCTTTCGGCGTGGACCAGAAGAAATTCTATGCGGAACTCGGGCGATTGCTTTACGCGATCGCAGCGGTGGACGGGCGTATCCATGCCAAGGAGGCCGCCACGATGAAGCGCATCGTCTCCGAGCAATTGGTGCCACAGGAGGCCGCGACGGACCACTTCGGTACGGACCAGGCCTACATCACCGAGTTCGAATTCGACATTCAGGCCGACCGCGGTGAAGCTCCTGAAGAAGCATTCGACTCCTTCGCCACTTATCTCACCCAGCACAAGGACCGGCTCTGTGACGAGCAAAAGGAACTTGTCCTTCGGGCCGCTGACGTGGTGGCCCATGCGTTCCATGGTGTGAACGCCAAGGAACTGCGGATGCTCGCCGAATTGAAGCGGCGCTTGCATTGAACCGTCGCATCATACGCCTTTCGCACCTTGTTATCTTGGCCCCTTCATGGCGATAGATCTGCGTTCGGACACCGTGACCATGCCCACCCCGGCCATGCGCGAGACCATGGCCACCGCCGTGGTGGGTGATGATGTGTTCGGCGAGGATCCCACGGTGAACGCGCTCGAAGAAAGAATGGCCAAGCTTTTTGGCCATGAAGCCGGTCTTTTCTGCCCAAGCGGCACCATGACCAACCAGATCGCGATCAACGTCCATACCCGGCCGGGAGACGAGGTGATCTGCGAGGAAGGCGCGCACATCTATCGCTACGAAGGTGGCGGCGTGATGGCCACCAGTGGATGCAGCGTGAAATTCGTCCCGGCAGATCGCGGACGCTTCACCGCGGAAGCCGTGGCCGACGCCGTGAACGACCGGGACGCCGCCTACTTGGCCCGGACCCGCATGGTGAACATCGAGAACACGAACAACCGGGGAGGTGGCAGCGTGTGGGATCTGGGCGAGGCAAAGCGCATCCGCTCCGTTTGTGACCGACATGAACTGATGCTCCATCTGGACGGGGCCCGGATCTTCAATGCGATGGCGGTGGACGGTCGCTCTCCCGAGGAATGGGGCGCGCCGTTCGATTCGATCTCCATCTGCCTGAGCAAGGGCCTTGGCGCGCCTGTAGGAAGTGTTCTGGTTGGCGGGAAGGACTTTATTCTTCAAGCCCGGCGCGTGCGGAAGCGGATCGGAGGGGGGATGCGGCAGGTGGGCATCCTGGCGGCAGCGGGCCTGCATGCCATGGACCATCATGTGGAACGCCTTGCGGAAGACCATGCCCGGGCCAAGCGGTTGGAAGCATCACTGGCCGGTCTTTCCTTTGTTGAACACGTATTGCCCGTGCAGACCAACATCGTGGTCACCGTCCTGAAACCCACAATGCCCGCCACGCAATTGATCGTCAAACTGAAGCAGAACGGCGTTCTGGCTTCGCAGTTCGGTACGTTCATGGTGCGCATGGTGACACACCGGGACGTGGACGATGACGCCGTCGACCAAACCATCGCCGTGATGCGGTCTATTGAGAAATGAAAAAAGGTCTGCTCCTCCTTTTGTCGACGCTCGTTCTGGGCTGTGCAGCACCCAAGTTCATACAGGCCGGGCAGGAGGACGATGTGTCCGTGAGTTATCGCTGGAACCACAGGGCCGGCAAGCCGAGCGAGCTGTTGTTGAAGATCGTGAACGCAAGTTCGTCCCCGCAGCGGATGCATTTGGGGCTGGACCTCTATTATCAGGCCTTTACCGTGGAGCAGTTCACGGCGGATACCTGCATTCCCGCAGGGCGGACATTCAACGGCAAACTGAACGGCATCTACTTCGTTCCGCAGAAACTCACGCCTGAACAGGCTGCCAGCCCCGATACCAAAGTGGAATTGACCGGATACAGCGTGGAACGATCCGTATCATGCCCCTGATCGACCCAATCAGCTCACGACTTTGATCAAGAAGCGCATATCAGAACGGTGGACGATCATCGGTGTTGCCATACTGATGGTGTTGGCCTTGGGCCTATTGGCGCGAGGTCTGTCGCACAACACCGAACGCGGCGAGCAATTGAGCAAGCTGGCGTTGGACCGCTCTTTGGACGGCCAGCGCTGGCAATTGGAACTGCTCACGAACACGTTCGCCTGGAACCTGAATGAAGAGGCGAATTACTTGCAGGAAAACGATACGATCAGCGACACGGAATTGATCAAGCGCTGGTTGCCCGTGATGCGCAGCCGGTTCGCGATCCGGGCCATCGGGGTCGCCAACGATCGGGGTGATGAGCAAATCCTCCAGCTTGTGGACAGCACGTGGCGCTTCACATCGACCGTGCGTGCCAGTGTTCCTGCACGCACCTTCCGTTCGGAATGGCCGGTCAGGCTCGCCGGAATACCGATGCCGGTCGCCGCTGAAGCTGACAATGATCCCCGGGAGGACATCTGGTTCAGCCATGCACTGGAGAATGGACGGGACCAGCCTGTATGGTCGGAGGGGAAAGGCGCGCATGGTTCGGAAGTCCTCCATATTTCCCTCTTGGTCCGGGGCGGGTCGGACGATTCGGCATATAGGGTGGTCCACTTCGACGTCGATGCCGATGCGATGTTCTCCCGGTTGTCGCAGTGGACCCCTGAAGTTTCCACGATCGAGCTGAATTCCAAAGGCCGTTTACTGACAAATGCGGATGACACATCCTCCATCGGACGGTTGTGGGGCAGGACCCTGCTGGTCTGGAGCGAGGACCGACCGATCACGGACTTCCATGGATCGATCGGAGAAGAACCGTGGATCGGGCGTATTGTTCCCTTGGATCTGAACGGTGCCAAGATCTACACCGGGGTGATGATCGGGGGGCACGAGATCCAAGAATGGAACCGGGAAGCGCGCATCGCCCTGTGGTCGGTGTTCGTGCTGCTTGTGCTCTTGGCCGCGCTGTTGACGATGGTCTTTCTCCTGAACCGGGGCTCGGAACGGCGCGTACAGCGCCAGGAACGGCGATCGAGCGTGCAAGCCCGGCATTTGGCGAAGGCCATTGACGAGCGCGAAGTGCTGGACCGCGAGGTCCATCACCGGGTGAAGAATAACCTGCAAGTGGTCAGCAGCTTGCTGAACCTTCAGGCCCAACGCGTTCCCGACAGCGAGGCACAGAGCGAGTTCATGCGCGGCAAACGACGCATCGATTCAATGGCCTTGGTCCACCATAAGCTCTACCGACAGACCGATCTTTCCGCCGTGGACCTCGGCGTGTTCCTCGACGATCTGGCCAAGGCCATCGCCGCCATGTTCGACCCCGACAGCCGCTCGGTGAGCTTTAACGTGGACGCCGCCGGTATCCACTGTGACGCGGACACCGCCATCCAACTCGGCATGGTCTTCTGCGAACTGCTCGCCAACTGCCACCAGCATGCCTTCCCCTATGCCACCGGCGGCCATATCGAGATCACAGTGCGGGATCCCGGTGATGGTACGTTCATCCTTGGTGTGAAGGACAATGGCAAAGGCTTCAGTCCAGAGGACATCAAGGAAACGCAATTGGGACTGGAAGTGGTGGAAGCTCTCACCGACCAGCTCGACGGCACCATGCGCGTGACCCACGACGGCGGCACTTTTGTGGAAGTGACCTTCCGCAGTGACCGGTATGCCAAATGAGCGACGCGAAAGGCAATTAAGGCCTGTTAGCGGACCCACTCCAGCTCCACTCTGCGCTCCGACGGGTCCGATCCCGAGCTTTGGCTGGAGCCGTAATAATTCATCAGGACCCGGCTGCCGTCAATGCCCTGCCCGAGCAGATAGGACCGCACCGCTTTGGCGCGCCGCTCGCTCAGGGCCAAGTTCGATCCCGGATCTCCGGTTTTGTCCGCATATCCGGTCACCAGCACCCGCCCGTTCGGCGCTTGCCTCATGGAGAGGGCAACTTCAGCGAGCAATGCCCTTTCATTCGGCTCCAGGTCCGATGATCCTTTGCTGAAACGCACGGTCACATTGCGCCCGGTGAGCGCGCTCAATGTGGCCACTGGATTGTCCGTTGTGCCCGGTGCGGCACGGTCCGTCTTCAGCTCGTCCACCTGTAGGCCGATGTCGTCCAAACGCCCCTCCATGTCATCCATCCGGTCGCGCAACGCCCAAAGCTCCTTGCGTTGATCGCTCTGGTCGATCCTGCGGTTGATGGCGTCCAGCTCCGCCTTCAACCAACGGTCCCGCTTGCGCAGCTTGGGTGCCGGTGGCAGCTCTTCCGCTTCCTTGGCCTTCATCGCGATGTCCGAAAGCATCGCATCGGTCAACTTCACGTCCGGAGACGCCTTGCCGCTGTCCATTTTCAGGTCCAGGGCGCAGAGGTAGTTTTCCTCATCGAAGACGGTGCTGCAGACGGTGGGCACGGGTTCGCTTTTGCCGGGATCCCGCTGGGCCGCTCCCTGCGGAGGAAGCACGTCCACGGTCGACAGTTGGATAAGGTCATTGTGAAGCTGCCGCTCCAACTCCTGACGTTGTGCCCTTACGTAGTAGTAGATCGCGAGGTATTTCTCTTGGTCGTCGCCCCCGTCAATGCCGAAGGTCGCCTGGCTCCAATCGATCCGGGATACACGGCCCAGCTGCTCCTTAGTGGCAGCGGACAAGGGTATGGCCGGCGCCCCGAAACGCGCCGCCGCCGTGCCGATCATCCTATCAATACCGGAAGCCAAGCGCGGTACGGGGATATCGACCTGCACACCATCGCGGGTGAAGTGGACCCGCTGGTCAAGGTATTGTTCCACGCCGGCGATGATCAGCTCGTCCAATGAAGTCCTGCTGTCCCCGTGTTGACCGGCCGGTTCCTTGAACTTGAACGCAGGTGCTTGGCCGTCCATTCCGGTCCAATCCGCCCGGAACACGGCCGCACCGGACCCCGGATCTCCCACGAACCCCGTCACGGCGATGGAATCAACGGTCCCTTGGGCGACCAACGACAGCGGTGTTTGCGCGGACAGGAAGCCGAACGTCCACGGGAAAAAGAAGAAGAGGATCCCCCGGAAAGGAATGTGCAGTGGCATTGGCGGAGCTAACTTAGAACACTGCACAACGCGGCGCCAGTCCACCGGCATGAAAGCTCTAACAATCCGCTCCAACACCTTTCGGTCCGGGCCCTTTGACAAAGAGTATCCTGAGCTTACGTTCGCCGGTCAGGATGATCAATGTGTGCTGATGGCCTCCGGCACCACCCGTCCATCTGCGGCATTGGGCAGGGCCATGCCCAGAATGGTGGAAACCGTGGGTGCGATGTCCGTGATCGAGGTGCGCCGCATGACCTCCCCTTTCACCACATGCTTACCGAAGAAAACGACCGGCACCTGGGTGTCGTAGTTCCACGCCGTCCCGTGCTCGGTGCCAACACCGCCATTGCTGTATTCCGCCTCAAAATAGCCGGGGTGCAGGGAGAAGAGCACATCCCCGCAACGTTGCGGCATGTAGCCCCGGGCCATGGCCTGCGCGATGCCCCGAAGCTGGCCCATGTCCTGCAAGCGCTCGCCGGAAACAGCACAGGCGACCGCCGGGTGCATGCTCAACGCATGGGCCACCGCTTCAGCGGTTTCCTTCGGGGCATCCGCTTTCAGGTAGACCTGCCCCTGCCGGACGGTGTCGATCGTGCCCGCAAAACCATGCGCACCGAGCCAGATCTGTAGTTCCGCCATCGGGGTGTAGCCCGCACTGCCCTTGAGGTCGCGCAGGTAGGCGGGCACATCGGCACCACCATGATCGCCGGTGAGAAAGACCGTGTACTCGCCCGTTCCCACATGCTCGTCCAAGTAACTCAGCAAGCGTGCGAGGTCCGCGTCCAAGCGTACATAGATGTCCTCTCCCTCGATGGAGCGCTGCCCCATCATGTGGTCGAGCTCGTCCGGGCTGCTGTAGCTCAGTGCCAGCAAGTCGGGCACCACATCCATGCCCAATGAATCCCCGGCGATGGCGGCGATGGCCATGTCCGTGGTGAGCGTGTTGCCCCAGGGCGTGTATATGAGCAGCCGTAGATCGGCCCCCGCTTTCCGCAAGGCGGCCAAGTCCAGCGGCAGCGTGGGACGGAGGTCCTTGCCCAAGGCCTCCTCGTAGGGATTGTCGTCCGGCAAGGGCGTATGGTAGCGGTCGCGCGGCAGTGAGAGTTCCCAGGTCCGGTCCAGGTACTTCGCAGCAAGGCCTTTTTGGTTGAAGGCGTCCAACCACGCGGGGAGTTTCTTCATGTACCAAGAGCTGCTTACGAACTTGCCTTCTTCACCTCCCACGTACCAATAGGAGGCATCGCCCGTGCGGCCGATGGGCATGATCGCGGAGCGGTCCTTCAAGGCGATGCCCACGGTGCGCGACCGGCGGTCCGTGCGCAGCTCAAGCTCATCCGCCAAGGTGCTGGCCAAGAGTTGATAGGGCGATCGTTGGGCGCTAAGATCGGCCGTGCCTACCGGATCCACGGTGGTGTCCTTGGCGCAATACCAGCTGCGGCGGAGACCCCGGACGTAGGGATAGTTGGACACGATGCCGTGGTGAGCGGGCGTGGTGCCGGTGTAGATGCTCGTGTGGCCCGGGGCCGTGAAGGTGGGCACATAGTCGTAATGCGCATCGCGCTGGAATGAACCTTCACGCACCAACCTCTTGAAGCCGCCGTCGCTGAAGTTGTCCCAATAGCGGTAGATGTTGTCCACGCGCATCTGGTCCACCACGATGCCCACCACCAGCTTCGGAGGATCGGTCCATTGGGGATCTTGTGCTTGAGCGGCTACGAAAAGGAGCGCACAAGCTCCGGTCAGGGCATGTCTCATACGCTGCGGGCCATGATGAAGAAGATCGCCAAGCAGGCCACCACGTTCACGGCGATGTTGGCCAGTGCCATGCCCGGAAGGCCTTCCCGGATCAATAGGAAATTCTCGTAGCTGAACGTACTGAAGGTGCTGAACCCGCCGCAGATCCCCACGGTGATGAATGCGGAAAGAGCCGGGCGCTGCTGGAAATGCGCCGGAACGCGAAGCAGCACCCAAGCGAGGATCATAACGGACAGAACGTTCGCGATCAGCGTGGCCCAAGGGAATGCGCCCCGGAGGTCCAACGCCAAAAGCAGGCGTGTAATGCCAAAACGCAGCAAACTGCCAATGCCGCCGCCGAGGAATACCGCTGCCCAGATGTTCATCGTTCGCCGGTCCTTTGGTGAATGGCACGGAAAAGAGAGTAGGCCAGGCCGCCGATAAGCGAGCCATAGAGCGCCCCCACGATGACGTCGCCGGGATAATGCGCCCCAAGGTACACGCGGCTGTACGCGATCAGGCCCGCCCAAAGCAACAGCAGCGGCAAGGTCCACCAGGGATCGCGGCGCAGCATACCGGCCATGAACGTGGCCAGCGCGAAGTGATTGGCAGCGTGGGAAGAGATGAAACCGTACTGTCCCCCGCAGTAGCCGTCCACCAAGTGGACCAGACCTTGCAGGTCCGGGGCATGGCAGGGGCGCAAGCGCTGTACGGTGTCTTTGAAGAACACTACGGAACCGGTGTCACTGCAGAAGATCATCAAGGCTGCCACAGGCAAGGACCACCACAGTCCGCGCCAGCCCCAGCGCAGCTTGACCAAAACCAGGAAAAGCACATAGACCGGTATCCAGACCCGCGGATCGCTCAAGAGCACCATACAGGGATCGGCCGCAGCACTATGTGCGCCGTTCACGGCCAGAAATCCTGCACGGTCGGCGGAAAGTATCGTATCCGTCCAACTCATTAAAAGCGGCTTGGCGGAGGCTCCGGCTCCACCGTGCTATGGATCTTCGACCAGATCATGTCCTTCAAACTGTCCAGCCCTTGGTTGGCCACGGAACTGATGAAGACGTGCTCAACATTCTTGGGCAGCTCCTTACGCAGGGCCGCGATCAGCTCCTCGTCCAAGAGGTCGCTCTTGGTCACCGCAAGCAGGCGTTCCTTGTCCAGCAGTTCCGGCGAGTATTGCGCCAGTTCGTTCAGCAACACCTTGTATTCCGCCGCGATGTCAGGGCTGTCCGCGGCCACCATGAAGAGGAGCGCACTATTCCGCTCGATGTGGCGCAGGAAGCGCAGGCCGATGCCCTTGCCCTCGTGCGCACCCTCGATGATGCCCGGGATGTCCGCCATCACGAAGCTTTTGTTGTCCCGGTAAGCAACGATGCCGAGGTTGGGCACCAGCGTGGTGAACGGGTAGTCGGCGATCTTCGGCCGGGCCGCGCTCACCACGGAAAGCAAGGTGCTCTTTCCCGCGTTCGGGAAGCCCACGAGGCCCACGTCCGCCAAAACTTTCAGCTCCAACACGAACCATTGCTCCAGCCCCGGCTCCCCGGGTTGCGCAAAGCGTGGGGTCTGGAAAGTGGAGCTATGGAAGTTCTGGTTGCCTAATCCGCCGCGGCCGCCTTGAAGGAGGATCACCTCCTGGCCCGGCTCGGTGATCTCGCAGAAGACCTCACCTGTTTCCGGGTCCTTCGCCACGGTGCCCAACGGCACTTCGATGATGCGGTCCTCCCCCATCTTGCCGCTGCTCTGGCTTGCGCCGCCGCTCTCACCGTCCTTGGCGATCACGTGCTTGGTGTAGCGCAGATGCAACAACGTCCACAATTGGGGATCGGCGCGCAGGATGATGTGGCCGCCGCGACCACCGTCACCACCATCAGGGCCGCCCCTGGGGATGTACTTCTCGCGCCGCATGTGGCGGCTGCCCGCGCCACCCTTGCCGGAGCGGCATTCGATCTTGATCTGGTCGATGAAGTTCGCTGAGGACATGCCGCAAAGGTGGTGAATGGCTGGGAGGAATGGTTTTCCGTAGGTGGGTCCCGCCTGAACAAGGATGGCACAGATCACGGACGTATTGCCCGAAAAAGGGCTGCCTGCTAAAAGCGTCGGCAGCCGAACAACGAACAACCGACAACCGACAACTAAAGGTCACTTGTCAATGGAAGCCGTGAGCCGCGCGGTGATGTCAGCGATCCCGCCCATCCCATCGATCCGCCGCAGCTTGCCCTGCTCCTCGTAGTATGCCTTCAAGGGCGCGGTCTTGTTCTCGTATTCGCGGATCCGCTTGCGCACCACCTCCTCGCTCTTATCGTCCGGGCGACCGCTGGTGGCACCGCGGCCAAGCAGGCGCTTCACCAATTCCTCCTCCTCCACTTCCAAGGCCAACATCAGGGAGATGTCGCTGCCGATCTTCTCCAGCGTTCCGTCCAACGCCTCGGCCTGCGCTCGCGTGCGCGGGAAGCCGTCGAAGATGAAGCCTTTGGAATCCGGGCTTTCCTCCAGCAGGTTGCGGATCATGCCCACCACCACGTGGTCCGGCACCAATTCGCCGGCGCTCATCAGCTCCTGGGCCTGTAAGCCAAGCGGTGTTTCCGCCTTGATCTCAGCGCGCAGCAGGTCGCCCGTGCTCAGGTGGTCGAGACCATAGCGCTCCATCAGGAATTTGCTCTGCGTGCCTTTGCCCGCTCCCGGAGGGCCGAAAAGCACAATGTTCATTTTGTCCATTGGTGAACGCCGATTCCGACGCTGGAATTTCAGTTGTTTACGATCCGATAAATACCCGGCAGATTCCTTCCAAAGCCATCGTGGTCCAGGCCGGAACCCACCACGAAGACGTTGGGGATCTCCATGGCCACGAAATTGATCGGGATGTCTTTTTTGTACACATCGGGCTTCAGCAAGAGGCTGGCGATGGCGATGCTCGCGGGGTTCTTTTCCCGCAAGGCCTCCACGATGTGCGCGATGGTGTTGCCGGTGTCCACGATGTCCTCCACCACCACCACGTGGCGGTCCGCGATGCGCTCGTTAAGCCCGATCAATTGGCTCACGGTGCCGGAACTGACCGTGCCGTGGTAGCTCGCCACTTTCACGAAGGTGATCTCGCAGGTGATGGGCAGCCGCTTCAAAAGCTCCGAGGCGAAGAAGTAGCCGCCGTTGAGCACGCCCACGAACAGCGGCACTTTGTCCGCGTATTCAGCTGCGACCTTTTTGGCCACGGCATCCATGGCCGCGCTCAGGTCCGTAGCACTGATGAACGGCTCGAACTGTTTGTCGTGAAGGGTGACCTTTTCCATGGGCAGGGGCCGAAGGTAGCGATCGTGAGCGGTGGCTCACCCCGATCGCCATTGAAGGCGGTATTCGATCCGACCATGCTTCCACTTCCAGCTCCCGATATGATCGAACGCAGCGCTATCGGCATGCCGCATTCTCTTGTTTCGGCATGTTCAATTCGTTACCAATGCTCCGGATACCTACTTTCGGACCGATGCGCACGACGACCTTCCTTTTGGCAGTGACCTTGGTCCCTGCTACAGTGCTCGCCGGGGGCGAGCAATTTCCCGTGGGTGCCCGCTTCGCCGGGATGGGCCATGCGGGCATCACTTTGGTGGACCTCTGGAGCGTGAGCAGCAACCAGGCAGGCCTTGCGGGGTTGGAGCGTCCGGTGGCCGGGGCCTACTACCAGCAACACTGGCTCTCCCCGGACCTTGCCATGCAAGGGCTGGCCTTCGCGCTGCCCGTGGGCAAGGGCACCTTCGCGGTCAGCGCCAATTCCTTCGGCAACACGCTCTATGCCCAGCGCACCTTCGGGCTGGCCTATGCCATGAAGCTGAACGACGGGCTGCGCGTGGGCGTGCAGCTGGACTACCTCAACATCAGGCTGGGCGACGACTACGGAAGCACCAGCGCCATCACCGCTGAACTGGGTGTGCAGGCGAAGCTCACCGAGCATTTGTGGATCGGCGCGCACCTGTACAACCCCAACCGCGCCAAGCTGGGCGGGCCATACGAAGAGAAAGCGCCCACGGTGGTCCGCGCGGGGCTCGGCTACACCTTCAGTGAACAGGTGACGCTTACGGGCGAAGTTTCCAAGGACATCGACCGCCCGGAGGAATACCACGCCGGCATTGAGTACCGGCCCATTTCGGCGCTGTTCCTGCGCACGGGCATCAGCACCGGCCCCACGAAGGCACACTTCGGGGTGGGCGTGCGCGTGAAACAACTGGACGTTGACGTGGCGGCAGTAATGCGATCGCAGCTGGGCCTCACCCCGATGGTGAACCTGAATTACCGTTTCAAATGATGCGGTATCTCTTGCTGTGCATGGCGCTTCTTTTCGGGGCGATGGCCCTGCGTGCGCAGGACGACATTTCCCCGGAGCTGCGCGACCTGATCGAACAGCGCATCGCCACCATCGCGGAACAGCTTGGCGACGAGAGTGACGTGGACCTCTCCTCACTGGCCGACCAGCTCACCGAACGCCTCAGCGACCCGATCAACCTCAACCGCACCGATGCGGAGGAGCTGGGTTCCCTGCACCTGCTCACCGACATCCAGATCAACGCCATCCTCGCGCACATCATACACTTCGGAAAGTACATCAGCATCTATGAGCTACAGACGGTGGACGGCTTGGACAACGCCACGTTGGAGATCATGAGGCCCTTCGTTACCGTCAGCGGCGAAGGCAGCTCGCGTACCTCACTGAAGGAGATGCTGGCCAATGGCAAGAGCGAGTTCCTGTTCCGCACGCAGATCAACATCGAACAGCGCAAGGGCTTTCTCGGTGGTGGCGACCCCTTCAACAGTCCGTACAGGGACCCCGACGGCGACCCGTTGCCGGATGTGGACGACCCGCACGTGCTGGATTCGCTGCGCGCGAACAACAAGGTCTACTTAGGCAGCCCGTGGAAGGCCTATGCGCGCTACCGGTTCAAGTACAGGCGCAACCTGGACTTCGGCATCACCGCCGAGAAGGACGAGGGCGAGGAATTTTTCAAAGGCAGCCAAAAACAGGGCTTCGATTTCTATTCGGCGCACCTCTTCCTGCGGAACATCGGCCCGATAAAGGCAGTGGCGATCGGCGACTACCAAGCGCAGTTCGGCCAGGGCCTCGTGTTCTCCAGCGGACTCTCCTTCGCGCGGAAGTCGGCCTATACGATGAACATCAGCAAGAACGCGCCGGGGCTTTCACCTTACGCCAGCGTGAACGAGAACCAGTTCCTGCGCGGCGCGGGCGCCACAATGGGCTTCGGCAAGCACCTCGAGGGCACCGCGTTCATCAGCAAGAAGAAGTACGACGCCAACGTGCAGACCTCTACTGACACGAGCAGCACGGGGTTCAGCGACGAACAGAGCACCTTCAGTTCCTTCCTGGAAGACGGCTACCACCGCACCAATACCGAACTGGGGAAAAAGAACGCGTTGGAGGAGTTCATCTACGGAGGGCACCTCGAATATAAGCGGACCGGATGGAGCCTTGGCGCCACGGCCGCGCAAGTGAACTTCGACAACACACTGGTGAAGTCAAGTACCCAGCCCTACAACCAATACGAGTTCCAAGGGAACAGCAACACCACCTACGGCTTTGACTGGAACGCCGTGTCCCGCAACGTTACTTGGTTCGGCGAGGGTGCGCGCAGCTCGAACGGGGGCATGGCGGGCGTCACCGGCCTGCTGGTGGCACTGGACAAGCGGCTTTCCTTGGCCATGTTGTACCGCGACCTGCAACGCGATTTCCAAGGGTTGTACAGCAGCGCCTTCGCGGAAAGCTCCAACCCGTGGAACGAACGCGGCCTCTATGCCGGCATCGAGCTGAAGCCCAGCCGGAAGTGGGTTTTCAATGCCTATTACGACCAGTTCACCTTCCCGTGGCTCCGCTACCAGACCAACGGCCTCAGCAGCGGATACGAGGCCTTGGGCCAATTGACGTGGACGCCCAGCAAGGCCGTACAGGTCTACGTGAAGGCCCGCACCCAGATGAAGCCGCGGAATACCACTGAAAGCGTCAGCGGCATACTCCCATTAGTGGACACCAAACAGAACAACTACCGCTTCAACGCCAGCTATCGCGTAAGCCCGGGCGTCACCTTGCGCACGCGCATCGAAAGCGTGGACTATCAGCGCGGATCAAACCCTGTGGACCACGGCTTCCTGATCTATCAGGACATCATCCACCGCCCCAAGAAGGGCCGGGTCGAGTTCACCGGAAGGATCGCCTTGTTCTCCACGGACAGTTATGACTCCAGGATCTATGCCTTCGAGTCCGACATCCCCGGCGTGTTCAGCCTGCCGCCGATCTACGGGCGCGGCATGCGCTGGTACACGATGCTGCGCTGGTCCGTGGCCCGGAACATCGACGTGTGGGCCCGCTATGGCATCACCATGTTCACGGACCGCGATCGGATCAGCTCCGGACTGCAGGAGATCTCGGGAAGCAATAAGAGCGACCTGAAAATGGAGCTCCGCGTGAAGTTCTAGCCTTCCAACACCTACCGGATCACAGTGTCAACGGCATGGCCTGCTGCTCCGGCACGGGCTGGATGCTCTCCGGACTATTGTAGTGTCGGTACGCGTACACCGCAATGATCGCCCCCACGATCAGCAATACACCGATGATGAAGAACATGGGCATTCCTTCCTGATGATGGGGAAATAGCTGCACGCCATGGCGGACTACAGGGGCCTGCACCGAGTGCGAGCATCCCAAGATCATGTCCGGTGATGCGGCACTGGCCGGACCCATGCCCATGCAGGCGCACATGGGGCGTTCCTATCTCTCTGGGATCACATCGTCCTTTCGGGTGATCTCACGAACGGGGTCCTTTCGTTCCCCCATGGCACCCACTTCGCTATTCCGATCGACAAGAGGCACCACAGCGTGTGATGCAAGAAGCGACCAGTCCGAAATGGAAGAACAGAACACCGGCCGAACCTCATTGGAGCGACGCGACCCTGAACTTGAACAGGAATTGCTCCAGCGTTTTCTCGAACGATCGCGTCCCGTGCCGTCGCGCCCCCCATGCTCACGTACCTCCACCATCATCATCCGCAAGGAATTGATCCCCTTCTATTATGCCATCTACGACCATGACCTGTACCGCTTCATCGAACTGCAGTACCGTCATGGCAAAGACAGCCCGCTATTTTCCATCCGGATACCCGATAGCATGCAGCCGCCGGTGACCAGCGGACCTGGTGACTTACTGAAGAAATAGAACGAAGCAGACCGCGCCCTTAAATCGCACCATCGGTACGAACGTGCCATGAAGCCAAGGAGTCCTTGGCCGCCGACCGTCCGATTCGGGTCCGGCCCATGGTGAACAAGCTTGCAACTTCGTTTCCGGCCCTCGACCGGCGGTATTCATACGCTGCGTGCACCCCTCTGGTGTGTCTAAGATCCGGCCATGTACGTTTGCATGTGATATTGCACCATGAAATTGCTTAAAGCACTTCTGCCTGTCCTTCTGCTCCAACCTGTTCCGGCTTTCGCATGGGGAGCCACCGGCCACCGCGTGGTGGGCGCCATCGCGGAGGACCACCTTTCACGGAAGGCCCGCAAGGCGGTACACCGGATCTTGGGCGAGGGATCCATGGCGACCGCCGCCACCTGGATGGACGAGGTGCGCAGCGACCACGCGTACGACCATATGCGCGATTGGCACTGGGTGACCATACCCGACGGAAGCACCTACGCCGCTGCAGAGAAAAACCCGGACGGAGATGCCATCGAGGCGATCGAGCGCATGGTGGCCAAGCTGAAGAGTGATACGCTATCCCCCGCCCGTCAATTGTTCTGCCTGAAGGTGTTGATCCATCTTGTTGGCGATCTCCACCAGCCGCTGCACGTGGGCCGTGGGGATGACAAGGGCGGCAACACCGTGCAAGTGCAATGGTTCAGCAAGGGAAGCAACTTGCACCGCGTGTGGGACAGCGGAATGATCGATACGAACGACCTGAGCTACACGGAACTCGCCTGCAGCATCGACCACGTGAGCAAGGAGCAATTGCGGGATTGGTCGCGCGGCACCGCTGTGGACTGGGCACAGGAGAATCTGGCCTATCGGCCGCAGATCTATGACCTTCAGGCCGGGGACAAGCTCGGCTATGAGTATCAATACCTGAACTGGCCGTTGGTGCAGCAGCAATTGCTGAAGGGCGGGGTCCGATTGGCATGCTTGCTGAACGCGATCTTCGGATAGCAGCTTAAGCCACCGGCCGGTCCTTGGCATACCGGTGGACCGATCGGGTCAAGCGCTCCACATTGAAAGGCTTGATCAAGTAGCCGTCCGCACCGCAGCGGAGAACGGTTTCCCGCAGCTTGTCAATGGGATGTCTGGAAAGAAGGATCACCGGGACTGGTGACGGGTCCGTCCCGCCCTTGATCTTCCCGCATATTTCCTCCCCGACCTCCACGTCCAAGAGGATCACCGATGGATGTAGATCGCGGACCTGGGCAAGGCTCGGGGCATGATCAAATGCCTCTACTTGAAAACCACGGAGCCTCAATGCGTGCGACATCAGCCAAAGGAGGTCCTTGTCGTCATCCACCAGTATCAACGAGACTGTATTCTTTGGCCGATCCATGTGTTCCATCGCAACGGAAAAGACAAAGCACGGGCCATGCCGCTATGAACGGCACGTGCGTCCACAATGACCCCATGGACCGGGAAGGCGGCAGGATCATCCCCGCTCCACGGGGAAACTACTCCCCGCTAACGGCGCTGTCCACGGCCGTGCTGTCCGCCAAGGTGGACTTCACGCTGTCCATCGGCGGGGCCAGGTTCTCCTCGGATCGGAGCTCATAGCCTTCGGCGCTGGTACCGTCCGAAGTGCTGCCCGCGCCGTTCTCATTGGTGCAGCCGATGGCGCCAAGGCCCGCCAGCACAAGTGCGGCAATGGCAACAGGGTATTTGATGGATCGCATGTGTACGGGGTTTATGGTCCCAAAGGAAACACATCCCATGGTTCCTCCTTGTCATCCGTGAACACAACTCCCGATCCTTGGTGCCCAGCTCCTTACCTTGGTCGGATAAAACACCCACCACATGAAACTGCTGATGACCCTCGCCCTGTCCGTCCTGTTGCTGGGAAATGCGTTCGCGCAAAGCACAAAAGGGCAATCCCCCACCCCCGCCGAGCGAGCAGCACATGCTACGGAGCGCATGACGAAGCAGCTCGAACTGAACGCTCAGCAGGTGGATCAGGTGAATGCGATGTACGTGAAGTATGCGGAGCAATTGGACGACCGGCAGGCCGGGGAAGCCACTGGCAACAGGGGCCATGAGAAAGAAAAACTGACCGCAAGGATGGACGCCGACCTGAAAGCGATCCTCACCTCGGAGCAATACGGAAAGTGGATGGAGTTGCAGAAGGGCCATGAAAAGCGCACGGAGGACGGCAGGGAGATACAAGAAGTGGAATCGACGGATTGACCGGCGATCGGTCTATAAAACAGGACGGCCCGGTGATCCCGGGCCGTCTTGTTTTTCAAAGAGCATGCTCAGTCCTTTCCGGTGGAATTCGTGCTGTCCAAGCGGAACTCCATGGGCATGATGAACCTCGTAGCCACCGCTTGGCCATCCTTGCTGCCCGGTGACCAATCCGGCATGGCACGCATTGCGCGCAAAGCCTCCTCGTTCAGATCCTCGCGCATGCCTCTTTTGATCTCAACATCCTTCACCTTGCCATCGTGGTCCACCGTGAACTGTACATAGACCTTCCCCTGCACCTTTTCATCCCGCGCCTGCTCCGGATAGTGGACGGACTTCTGCATAAAGGTGTGCATGGCCTCCATACCTCCCGGAAATTCCGGCGGCACATCCACTTCGGACAGGTCCATGATCGGTGGCACCGGTGGCGGTGGCGGAGGCGATGATGGCGACGCATCCTGCTGAATGCAGGAAACCGCAAGTAACGATGCCACTACCACCGGGATGCCGAGGGCATACCGGAGTGCGGAAAATCGGGGACCTTTTTTGTTCAACATGGCTATGCGTGTTCTAAGGTTGGACGATCGGGCGCTATGCGAAGGACATACGCGGTTCATTCGGCCACGAAATTGATGGGCACCACGTATCGCGTGGCGACAGGCTTGCCGTTCATCCTTGCGGGTGTCCATGATGGCATGGCGCGTACGGCCCGCACAGCTTCAGCATCCAAAGCTGGATCGGCACCGCGTAGGACCTTCACTTGATCAACTTTCCCGTCCTTGCCGATGACGAATTGCACAATGACCTTTCCTGACAGTTTTTGCTCCGCTTCATCCTTCGGAAAGGTGATCGAATTTCTCAGATAACTGTACATGGCCGTATCACTGCCGGGGTATTGCGGCCGCACCTCGGCCGTGGACGCATCCATGATGGTGTCCACCGGTTCTTGGGTCCTGCCATCGAACACCCGCTGTGCCGCATCGGACGCACCGCCCAAAGCGCCCACGCTGGATTGCCCAAATGCCATACTTCCCTGTATTACCATCAACATGGCGAAGATCGATCCTTTCATCCGCATGCCCGAAGTTAATGTCTTGACCGTTTTCAGGGTGGAAAACCTCCCCCGATTACATTTGGCGGAACCCATATCCAACTCCATGAGCAACGTCTATTATCCTGATTACCTCCAACTGGAGAAGATCCTCGGCGCACAAGAGCTTGAGAGCGACAAGGCCGGCACGCACGCCCACGATGAGATGCTCTTCATCATCATCCATCAGGCGTATGAGCTGTGGTTCAAGCAAGTGCTGTACGAGGTGGGCAGCGTGATGGAGATCTTCAAGCATAACAAAGTGGATGACAACGGCGGCGAGCTGAACATCGCCGTACACCGCTTACAGCGCGTGAAGACGATCCTCGACGTGCTGGTGCATCAGTGGGAGATCATCGAAACGATGACGCCGCTGGACTTCCTGGACTTCCGCGACCAGCTGCGGCCCGCCAGCGGATTCCAAAGCATGCAGTTCAAGATCTTGGAGGCCCGCTTGGGCCTGCGCATGGAGGCACGCTTCGGCAAGCAGTATTACACCAGCCAACTGCGGCCGGACCACAAGGCGCAGATCGAAGCGTTGGAGACGGAGCCCACTTTGCTGGAGCTGGTGAACAAATGGCTGGAGCGCATGCCTTTCCTGCAGGAACGCTTCTGGCCCGGCGAACCGGACTTCTTCGGCCGCTTGGAAAAACTGTACGTGGGCAGCCTCGTGAAAGGCGAGGAGGGCAACGCGGAACTGTGGAAAAAGATCTTCGTGAACGGTTCGCCGGAACGGCACTTCTCCCCCGCAGCAGCACGCAGCGCGCTCTTCATCATGCTCTATCGCGACGAGCCGATCTTCCAGCAGGCATTCCGCTTCTTGGATTCGCTGCTGGACATCGACACGGTGATGGCCTCGTGGCGCGCGCGGCACATCAGCATGGTTCACCGCATGATCGGCCTGCGCGTGGGCACCGGCGGCAGCACCGGCCAATCCTACCTGAAAGGCGCGATGGACAGCCACCACGTTTTCTCGGAGGTCGCGGACCTCAGTAGCTTCCTCTTCGAGCGCCGGAAGTTGCCGCCATTGCCTGAAGCCTTGAAGAAGGCGGTGCAGTTCGCGGGTTGAGGCTCATACCTCGAAGCGCTGGCCCAGTTCCGGGATCTGGATGTCCCGGAAACCGTGTTCCGCATAGCGATCCCGCAGGCCTTCCAGCGCGTGGTCCGAGCCATGGACCAGGAAGACGTGCTTCACCAAGGTCGGCTCTTGGCAGGCGATCCAGCGCAGCAGTTCGTTGCGATCGCCATGTGCGCTATAGCTGTCCATAGAGAGTATGGCAGCGCGGACCGGCACTACCTCACCGTACAACTTCACCGTTTCCGGTCGCTGTAAAAGGCGCTCCCCGAAGGTACCCGGTGCGCAGAAGCCGACGATGAGCACTGCGTTGTTCGCATCAGGCAGGCCATGCAGCAAATGGTGCCGAATGCGGCCTGCGTCCATCATGCCGCTCGCCGCGATGGTGATGCTCGGTCCTTTCCGCGTATTGAGCTCCTTGCTGCGCCAGGCCTCACGTATGAATTCCACGCCCTGAAAGCCGAACAGGTCGGGGTCTGTCTCCAGCTCTTTGCGGATGTCCGCTTGCAGCAGGTCTGAGTGTTTGCGGTAGATCCCGGTGGCGTTGATGGAGAGCGGGCTGTCCACGAAGACGGGCACGCGGGGCAGCTTCCCTTCGTTGAACAGGTGGTTCAGCGCGTAGAGGATCTCCTGGGTGCGCCCCACGCTGAAGGCCGGGATGATCAAACGGCCGTGTTGCTCCACGCACACGCGTTGCACATGGCCCAACAGCTCCTTCCACGTGGCCCCGGCCTCCGGGTGATCGCGGTCGCCGTACGTGCTTTCGCAAATGATGACGTCCGCCTGTGGAAAGGGCTTGGGATCCGGCAGGAGGCGGTCCACATAGCGCCCCACGTCCCCACTGAAGGTGATCCGGCGCACACCTTCCCTACCGGCCACGGTGAGATGTACCGATGCACTACCAAGGATGTGCCCCGCATCAATGAAGGTGAGCGTGAGGCCGGGCAGGATCTCGGTGGGCGTGTCGTACTGCACCGTGCTGAACAACGTCATCGCCGCATCAACGTCCGCGGCGGTGTATAGCGGCCCGATCTCCGTCATCGCCCGGCGCTGTTTCTTGGCACGCTTGACGTCATAGCGAAAGTCGTTCTCCTGGATATAGGCACTGTCGGCGAGCAGGATCTCACAGAGGTCCAGCGTGGCGGGCGTAGCGAAAATGGGCCCGCGGAAACCCTCGGCCACCAACCGCGGGATCAGGCCGCTGTGGTCGATGTGCGCATGGGAGAGCACCAGCGCATCGATGCTTTGGGGGTCGAAGCCGAAACGCCTGTTCAGCGCATCGCTCGCAGGGCCTTCCCCTTGGAACATGCCACAATCCAACAGCACACGCTTTCCATCGGGAAGTTCGAGCAAGTGCTTGCTGCCGGTGACCATGCCTGCGGCGCCGTGGAAGGTGATGGACAGGGGCATATTGATCGGATCAAGTCGCTTTTGATCGGCATGCAAGATAGCCTCGCAAGTACTTGTCGAAAAAACGCCCTGACCTAGCTAATGAACGGTGCCGCCTTCAACTGGAAAGCCCCGGCCGTTCGATCGGCCGGGGCTTTCACCACGTATGTGCAGGTGTTCACTCCTTTTTGGCACCACGCATCTCTTTGCGCTTTTCTTGCCGCTTCTCCTTCATCTCCTCCATGTTCTTCTCACACTTGGCATACTGTTCGGGTGTCAGCACACCTTTGAGGTCGGCCATACGGGCATCGTTCAAATCGGCACCTTTGCCCTTGGTCTCGGCCATCTTGTCCTTGCGCTCAGCACGCACCGCCTCGGTCTTTTCAGCATACTTCGCGTTGATCGCTTCCACCTTGGCAGCTTGGTCCGGGTCGAGGCCCAGTTCCTTCGTCATCCGCTCCGTTTGTTGCTTGGCACGCTCTGCCGGTGGTCTTTTATCCATGTCCTGTGCACTGGCCACACCCACAGTGAAGAGGGCCATAGCCATACCGATCATCATCCGTTTCATGTTCTATCCGCCATAAAGCCGACGGGGCTGTTGGTTTGATTACGGGGAGTATGACACGGACCGTGCCAAAAGGTTTGATCGCAGTTGTACCATCCGCTGCGCGACGTAATACCGGTTCGCAATTTAGCTGCATCCGATCTGCTCGCTCTTTAAGACGCAGCTTTATTGCGAAACGGTATGAGGTATCCGACTGCCGAGAGGGACACGTCCCCAAGGGTATGGCAATGTGCGTTTCCACAAGCCGCGCCTGTGCGTAACAATGCAGGAGCTTCGCCCGCTGATCCACTTTCGATCACGTCGACCGTCATTCCCGCTCCGCGACCACGGACTTTGGGCGCAGGGCGTACACCACGCCCCCCAACGCAACGATGCCCAGACCCAAGCCGGTATAGAGCGGTTTGCTCCACAGCAAGTTCAAGCAGAACGCGGAGGCAGCCACGATGTATAGGGCCGGCAATACGGGATAGCCCCACGTGCGGTATGGACGCTCGGCTTCCGGTTCGCGATAACGAAGGCGGAACAGGCCAAGAGTGGTGACGATGTAGAAGAGCAAGGAAGCGAACATGGTGTACTCAAGCAGGTCACCATACCGTCCGCTCAGGCAAAGCGCCGATGCCCAGATGCACTGCACCCACAATGCAAAGCCCGGTACCGCGTCCTTGTTCAGTTCACCCGCCTTTTTGAAGAACAACCCGTCCTTCGCCATGGCATAGTACAGCCGACCGCCGGAAAGGATGATGCCGTTGTTGCAGCCGAAGGTGCTCACCATGATGAGCGCCGCCATGATGGCCGTGCCCGCTCCGCCGAAGATCACTCCGGCCGCAGCGGCACCCACCCGGTCAGCCGGTGCATGCTGAATCTCCGCCACAGGCAGCAATGCCAGGTATGCGTAATTCGCCAAGAGGTAGAGCACCGTTACCAGACCTGTACCGAGCAGCAAGCTCAAGGGAATGTTGCGCTGGGGCCGGTCCACCTCGCTCGCGATGAAGGTGACGTTGTTCCATGCGTCACTGCTGAAGAGCGATCCCACAAGTGCCACGCCGAAAGCCGAAAGCAGCGCCACCCCGAAAAGCGACGTGCTCGTCTCCGTGCCGTCGCCTGCCAAGGAAAGACCGGTGGCCTGCCAGCCCACACTGAAATTCTCCGCCAGCACCCCCGTGCCGGAGGCGACCCACAGCCCGAGCACGACCAGGCCCAGCAACGCGATGATCTTGGCCAAGGTGAAGCTGGTCTGCAGGATCTTTCCGTTGCGCACTCCGCGTGTATTGAACCAAGTGAGCAGCACGATGCTGGCGATGGCGAAGACCTGCGCCGCGCTTACCGACATGAAACCGAGGTCCATCAGGATATTGTCCGCGCCCAGCACCGGGAGAAAGACCGCCGTGTATTTCGCGAAGGCCACGGCCACCGCCGCGATCAGGCCGGTCTGGATCACCGTGAAGACCGTCCACCCGTACATGAAGGCGGGCAGTTTTCCGAAAGCGCGCTGGATGTAGACGTACTGCCCGCCCGCTTTGGGCATCATCGCGGCCAGTTCACCGTAACTCAGTGCGGCCAGAATGGTCATCACACCGGCCACCACCCAAGCGGTGAGCATCCAGGCCGGGGAACCGAGCTGCCGCATCATGTCGGCGCTGACGATGAAGATGCCGCTGCCGATCATGGAACCGGCAACGAGCATCACGGCATCCAACAAGGTGAGAGAGCGTTTGAATCCGGGCATGGTGGTGGTGTCGGTGTATAAGCCGCAGGGTCGCGCAGGCGCGGATGAAGAACTGGCCATTATACTGGCATCAGTTCCGCACAGCCTGCATCAATGCGGTCGGCAATGTAACCGGCGCGAACAAGTCTACGTCCCCTTCATTCCACACCTGCCCCGGAACATGTCCTGTACTGCCGGTGAATAAATTGCTTGCGCGTATGGGATCCACCTATTGTCCGGCCCGCTATATTGCCTCCGCTGCACGGACCCATCCAACACTTCCCCCACTTGAGACGCCTCCGCATCCTCCCTTTTATTGCCGGTCTTCTGTTGGGGACCTGCGCGAACGCACAAGAGCTCAGCATCAAGGGCACGGTCAGTGATGCGGGCAACGGCGAGCCCATCATCGGAGCGGTGGTGAAGGTGAAGGACATGCCCGGCGGGGTGGTTACGGACCTTGATGGGAAGTTCACCCTCAAGGTGGAACACCAGCCCCCGTTCACCCTTTCGGTGGTCTACTTCGGCTATGCCCCGAAGGAAGTTGCCGTTATAAGCTTGGACAAGGAGGTGAACGTGAAGATGACCACGGACGCCGTGCTGCTCGGCGATGCACAGGTGGTGCGGCAGCGCATCAGCGATAAACAGAAGCAGGCGCCGTTGACCGTGGAGACCATGGACCTGCTGGCGATCAAGGAAGTGGCCGGCGGCGATTTTTACGAAGGCCTAGGCAACCTGAAGGGTGTGGACATGACCGCGGCCAGCTTCGGCTTCAAAGTGATCAACACGCGCGGCTTCAACAGCACCAGCCCTGTGCGCTCATTGCAATTGATCGACGGGGTGGACAACCAAAGCCCGGGCCTCAACTTCTCCCTTGGGAATTTCCTCGGGGCCAGCGACCTCGATGTACTGAAGGTGGACGTGATCGCGGGCGCCAGCACGGCATACTACGGGCCGGGCGCCTTCAACGGGGTGATCAACATGACCACCAAAAGCCCTTGGAACTTCCCCGGACTGAGCGTGAGCGTGAAGGGCGGTGAGCGCAACATGCTGGAGGCCGCCGTGCGTTGGGCCCAAGTGTTCAAGAACAAGGATGGCCGGGCGCGCTGGGCCTATAAGCTGAACGCGTATGGGCTTCGCGCTGACGATTGGCAGGCCGAGAACTACAGCCCGACGGAGAACAGCCCGACCGGCATTGACAACCCGGGGCGATATGATGCGGTGAACATCTATGGCGACGAGGATGTGAGCTTGAACAACAACTACAGCACCTTCTCCGGCCGGCGCAGCTATCCCGGTTTGGGCAAATTCATACGGAACGGGTATACGGAGAGCGAACTGGTGGACTACGGAACGCAGAACCTCAAGCTCGGTGGATCGCTCCACTACCGCATCAATGACAGCCTTGAGGTGATCGCGGCCAGCAATTTCAGCACCGGGAACACGGTGTATCAAGGCGACAACCGCTACCGCCTGAAGGACATCAAATTTTTTCAGCACCGTTTGGAGATCATGCATGAAGGCAAGTGGTTCGTGCGTGGATATGTCACCCACGAGGATGCCGGGCAGACCTATGACATCTATACCACGGCCTTGCGTTTACAAGATGCCGCTGGCCCCACGGGAGGAGCCAATGGCTGGAACTTCGAATACAACAAGTACTGGGGCAACGTGATCACTCCGTTAGTACATGGCACGCCCGGATATATCACTGCCACCCAGGCGGCGGGAATGGGCTGGAACCAAGCCCAATGGATCGCGTGGCAGGACCAGTTCATCCAGGACAATATCTCGGTATTCCAAGGCTATCACGAGCAGACGCTTGAACATACCAACGCCGTCAACACCGCCTATCTGGATCCCTTCTATGTCCCCGGCACCGAGCGCTACGACCAGAAATTCGACGAGATCACCAATAAGCGTTTCTCCGACGGAGGATCGCTCTTTTATGACAAGAGCATCCTTGCACATGCCGTAGGAGAATACAAGTTCAAGGTGGGCACGAAGGAATGGAACTATACAGGCCGCTCCTTCCAGCCAAAGTCAGCCTGGGGGGAGGTGACCGTAGGCGGCAACTTCCGGCAATACATGCCCAATAGCGAAGGCACCATCTTCCGCGATACCGGCGACGTACACATCCGCAACAGTGAATTCGGTCTCGTGGCCGGCCTGGAGAAAAAGCTCCTAAAGGACAAGCTCACCGGCACTGTGACTTTCCGGATGGACAAGAACGAGAATTTCAAAGCGCTCTTCTCCCCCGCTCTTTCACTGGTCTACGCCAACACACCGGCGCACGTCTGGCGCGTCGGCTTCAGCAGTGCCATCCGCAACCCCACCCTGGCGGACCAATACCTCTATTACAACGTGGGCCGTGCCTTGCTACTGGGCAATATCGACGGCCAGTTCGAGGCCGGGCGCGATTCGATGTTCACCATTGACAGCTTCAACGAATACCGCGACTCCCCCGGCGGACTACTGGAGGGTTTGGGGAAGCTGGATTATTTCAACGTGGACCGGATCCGGCCGGAACAGGTGAAGACGGTGGAGGTCGGCTACCGCGGGACCCATTGGGAGAACGTCTATATCGACATCGGCGCCTACAACAGTTGGTACAAGGATTTCATCGGTTACGTGGTCGGGCTGCATACGCAATTCGACCAGACCACCGGATTCCCCATTGGGGGATTACAGGTCTTCCGGGTGGCTGCGAACGCAACCTCACAGGTGGTGACGCGCGGGGTGAACGCTGGCTTAACGTGGTACCGCCCCAGGCTGACATACTCCTTCAACTACAGCTACAACAAGCTCATCACCGGCGAGGACGACCCCATCATCCCTGCCTTCAACACACCGCAGAACAAGTTCAATGCCGGATTCAATGCACGGGACAGGAAGATCCCGTTCACGGACCTGAAGCGGTTCGGTTACGGCGTGAACTGGAAATATGTGGAAGGCTACACCTTTGAAGGCTCGCCTCAGTTCACCGGGCCCATTTCCAGCTATGACATGGTGGACGCTCAAGTGAGCGTACAGTTCCCCAAACAGCACATTACCCTGAAACTCGGCGCGAGCAACCTCTTCGGCGTACTGCCCTTGTGGGACAATGCCGTCCCTGACAATGACCGCCTTGATCGCGCGCTGAACAATGACGTGTATCTGGTCTATGGCGGCCCACGCATCGGGCGCTTGGCCTATGCCCAGATCAGTTATGAGCTGAGCAAGCGATGAAAACCTTAACTTTCGGAGATCAAACCCTGAACATCATGAAACGAAACATACGTTATGCCATTCCGCTCGCGGCTCTGGCCTTCTCTGCTCAGGTCCATGCCCAGGACCGCTACCTCTCGGAGGTGTTCACCCCATCTGAGGTGACCCTGACCAGTGGTGTGATCTTCGGCACGAACATCGATTTCCTGACCTCCTCCTTTGCAAACCCTTCCCTGTACGGCCCGGAAGTGATGCAGCTACAAGGCTTGGTGAGTTCGGGCGAACCGATCCCGGCGCCTTACTTCGACCCTCAGGACGCCAGCACCGTGGTAAAGGTCACCCACCTGAAGATGGACGTGTACCAGCCCGATCAAACCGTGGACACTGAGACGGCCAGACCGGTCTTCGTCTTCGTGCATGCCGGCAACGCCTTGCCCCCCCCGTTGAACGGGAGCCCGACAGGGACACGGACGGACAGCAGCGCGGTGGAGGTGTGCAAGCGCATGGCACGCCGCGGCTACGTGGCCATCAGCATGGACTACCGCAATGGCTGGAACCCGTTGGGAAGCACCGTGGAGATCCGCCGGGGCACCCTGCTCAATGCCATCTACCGCGCCATTCACGATGTGAAGCAGTGCGTGCGGAACCTCAAGGCCGATGCGGCCGGTCCGAACAACTATGCGATCAACCCGGACAAGGTCATCTTGTACGGTGAGGGCACCGGCGGCTACATCACTCTGGCCACCGTCACATTGGACCATCCCGCCGAACTCTATATCGACAAGTTCCTGCCCGATCCATTCCAGCCCGACGTGAGCTATGTGGATTCCACCACGGTAGGTAACATCGACGGCTTCGGTGGTTCCTTGGCGCTGTACCGCCCCAACGGTTTTGACAGCCGTGTGCACTTCTGCGTGAACGCCGGTGGTGCATTGGCCGACACCAGCTGGTTGGCACCGGGCGATGTGCCCATGGTATCCTTCCATACCGTGTTCGACCCCTTCGCGCCCTTCACCGAGGGTGTGGTGATCGTCCCCACGACAGGCGAGCAAGTGTTACCGCTTCAGGGAAGCAACCTCTTCATGGAACTCGTGAACACCTATGGGAACAACTCCAGCTTCGCCAACTTGCCGAACCCGGGTGGCGAAGCCTTCACGGCACGCGCGCGGTCCCTCTATGGAACGGATCAAGTACATGGTCCCGTCTCGGTACACGTGAACTCCGACGTCGAGGGCCTTTTCCCCATGGTCACTCCGGATTGGCCCGGTATGGCCGTAGCGCCATTGGAAGAAGCCGGCCCATGGCAATGGTGGGACCCGAACAGCGCGATCGCCCAGACGGTCGTTTCCGCCGGTCCGCCGCCCATTACCGCCACACAGGCCAGCCAGGCCAGCAATCCGAATTTCAGCCCGACCAAAGGCCGCGCCTACATCGACACCATCATGGGCTATATGAACCCGCGCATCGCCTGCGCCTTGGACCTTGGCCCCTGCGCCTTGGTCGGCCTGCAGGAGAACGACCCCATCGCCGTGGGCGTGGACATGTTCCCCAACCCCGCACATGACGTGGTGCGCATCAGCAGTGCGAAAGAGACCATCCGCATGATGGAGGTGTATGACGTGAACGGTCGCCGCGTGCGTGCCGAGAACGTTGAGAACACCGCTTTCAACCTCCACCGCGACGGCCTGAAGCCGGGTGCCTACTTCGTGACCCTCACCTTCGACCAAGGCACGGTAACGCGCAAGTTGATGTTGGACTGATCACAATACTTCCATCTCTCTATAAAGGGCCGCAGATCGCGGCCCTTTATAATTTCCTGGCATTCGGATCGAACGGTGAACACGGTCGGAACGGTGAGAATGGTCGGCTAAACATCCTTACCGTATTCGTGGCCCTCCTCTAGTGTGCCTTCATCCCACCCGTCGACCGTTCATCATTAAATAGTACTTTGTTTTGCATAGTACCATCTTACACCCATATATTTGCATCGTCAGCTACCGGGTACTGCCCGATGACAATGAAGAGCACCAAGCGATGAAAGTGGAGAACACCAAAGCACAGATGCGCAAAGGCGTGCTGGAGTATTGCATCCTCTCGCTCCTGAGCGCGGAGGAGATGTACCCCTCGGACGTCATCGCCAAACTGAAGGACGCGAAGTTGATCGTGGTGGAGGGAACACTCTACCCCCTGCTCACCCGGCTCAAGGACGCGGGCTACCTGGCCTACCGCTGGGAGGAAAGCCGTTCCGGCCCGCCCCGCAAGTACTACAAGCTCACCCCCGTGGGCCGGAAATTCCTGAAGGAACTCGATGATACCTGGGACGAACTCGTCCAAGCCGTTAAAAAAGCCACCCGCAACAACCCCTCGTAACGCCTTCGCCGAGCTACGGCGCTTCAAGATGAAAAAGACATTCACCGCAAACCTCAATGGGACCGTGTTCCATATCGAAGAGGACGCCTATGACCAGTTGCAACGCTACCTCGCGAACATCCGCGCAAAGTTCAGTGGCAGCGCGGAAGCGGAGGAGATCATGGCGGACATCGAGGCGCGCATCGCCGAACTGTTCACCGAACGCCTCCAAGGCCGCCAAGCCGTGTCCCTCGCGGACGTGGACCACGTGAAGCAGGTAATGGGCCAACCCGAGGACTATGTGGACGATGAAACGGGTACTGGCGGAAGCTCCGCGGGAGAACGCAGTTACCAGCACAGCGGATCACGCAAGAACAAACGCCTGTTCCGTGACCCGGAGGACCGCTGGGTCGGCGGCGTGATCGGCGGCTTGGCCAACTACTTCGGCACGGAGCCGCTCTGGTTCCGCATCGCCTTCATCGTGGTGTTGATCGCAGGCTGGGGATCGCCGGTTTTGCTCTACTTGGTCCTGTGGGCGCTCATCCCCGAGGCCTCCACCGCGGCAGAACGACTGGAAATGCAGGGCGAGCCCGTAACGGTTGACAACATCAAGCGCGTGTTCGAGGAAGGTACCGAACGTGTGAAAGCGGGCGGAGAGCGTATGGCCCATGAAGCAAGGGACCTCGGGAAGAACTGGGGGCGGCGCTCCCGGGGGACCGGCACCCGTGCAGGGGAGATCATCCTGAAATTGATCGGGGTCGCACTCATTATTTTCGGTGTCAGCCTGCTGTTAGGCTTGGTCACCGCGCTGATCGGTGGTTCCGTCTCGCTTTGGCACAGCACCTGGGGCAGCGACGACATCAGTTTGCTCGATCTCGGCGGCTACGTGTTCAACAGTCCGGCCCAGGTGATCTGGGCCGGGCTTGCTTTGCTCCTCCTTGTTGCCTTGCCCATCCTCGGCATCTTTCTAGCCGGTTTCCGACTTCTCCTCGGTTCTCCCGCTCCCCGTTGGTTGAGCTGGACCATCAGCTTGGTCTGGATCGCGGCGCTCATCCTGATGGTCGTCACTTGTGTGAACCTGGCCAATGACTTCCGCCGCGAGACGACCGTGCGCAAGGAGGTCAGCCTTGTGCAGCCCGTCGGCAACACCATGTACTTGGACATGTTGCAACCGCAGGACAGCCTAGGCCAGGGCTGGAGCGTGAGCTACAAGCACGGCTGGTTGAAGACGGACATGAGCGGGATCCACGTGGACAACGGGAACATCAGCGGTGCCTGGGGACAATTGGATGTTCAGCGCAGCCCCGACAGTCTCTATCACCTTTTGGTACTGCGTGAGGCCCGTGGAAGGACGGTAAAAGTCGCCAGTGCCCGTGCCGGAAACATCGGCTTCGACTATCGGCAACAGGACAATGTGCTCCAACTCTCGCCGGTGGTACGCTTTTCAATTACGGACAAGGTGCGCGCCCAGGAAGTGCGGTTCATCGTGCAGGTCCCCTTGGAGAAAAGCGTCTTCTTCCGGGAAGGCTCCAGGACCCTGCTCGATGACATTGACAACACCACGAACACCTATGATGGGAACATGGTGGGGCGCACCTGGACGATGACCTCCAGGGGATTGGAGGACCCGGAAGATCCCGCGCCGAACGCGCCTCATCCGGTGCCCGCTCCCACTCCCGTCACGCCATCCCCGCAACCACCTGCGGCCCCGACCGCTGGAACAACAATTTCCTACCAAGGCACGGGCCCCGCCATGCCCAACCTGCTTCAACTGCTTTCGGCCGGGTTCCGGCCATGATCGATCGGCCATCAGCGCGACGAGGGGTTTCGTTCGATCGGCCAGCGGCGGCCCCGGTAACCATCCCGGGGCCGTTCGCATTCTCAACCGCAGATGAATGCGAACCGCAGATCTCGCAGATGGACGCAGATGAATACGGCCCTCGGAGGAATGCGGACCGCAGATGAATGCGGATGGACGCAGATAAATGCCTTCCTCCTTCACTTCTCTGCGTCTCCGCGCCTCCGCGGCCTATTCCATTCGATACTTACGTCCATCATCCCTGCCTCTTCTCTGTGCCTCCGTGCCTCCGTGGTAAAAAACCCACGATGCCCCGTCAGTGCCGAACTTCGCGCCCTCAACGCCGGACCCTCATGACCAAAGCCGCCAAGATCAAAGCCTTCGACCCCAACAGCCCGGGCAACGCCAACGCCGGGATCTATGGACTGCCTTTCACCGCGGAGGAAAGCGATATCGTTCTCGTGCCTGTCCCTTGGGAAGTGACAACAAGCTACGGAGGCGGCACCGCGCATGGTCCTGAGGCTATCCAAGAAGCCTCCTTCCAAGTTGACCTGTTCCACCCGGAGTTCGCCGACCTGTGGAAACGCGGCATCGCGATGGACGAGATCCCCGTAGCTCTGTTGGAGCAGAGCGATGCCTTGAAGAAGGAGGCCGCGCATGTGATCGACCTGTTGGTACACGGCGGGACCAAGGCGAAGAAGGACCGTGCCACGAAAGCGCTGAAGCTGGTGAACGAGGAGAGCGCCGTGATGAACGACTGGGTGGAGCAGCGCACCGGCTACTGGCTGGACCAAGGAAAACTCGTGGGGCTTGTCGGAGGGGACCACAGCACGCCGCTCGGCTTCTACCGCGCCTTGGCGCAGCGCCACGAGAGCTTCGGCATCCTGCACTTGGACGCACACCTTGATCTCCGCAAGGCCTTCGAAGGCTTCACGTACAGCCACGCCAGCATCATGTTCAATGCGCTGGCCATCCCCGAAGTGGAGAACATCGTTTCGGTGGGCATCCGCGATTTCTGCGAAGAAGAGGCCCGCGTCTTCGCCAAGGAAGAACTTCGTGTACGCCTGCACCGGAGCGCCGAACTACGCCGCGAGCAATTCGAGGGGATGACCTGGCAGAAACAATGTGACCGCATCATCGACCAACTGCCGGAGAAGGTCCACATCAGCTTCGATATCGATGCGCTGGACCCTGCACTGTGTCCGCATACCGGCACGCCCGTGCCCGGCGGCTTCGCTTTTGAGGAGGCCACCTATCTGCTCTCACGGTTGGCCGCGAGCGAAAGGACCATTATCGGTTTCGACCTGGTGGAGGTGACACCTGGGCCGCACGGCGACTGGGACGCCAACGTGGGCGCGCGATCGCTCTGGCACCTGTGCGGCGTGCTGGCAAAGGCGCAATGATCCCGGATGAGGGCAACGGCAGTGCGGGCGAATTGCCTGAATACCTCCTCTTCTTCGACGGTGTGTGCAACCTCTGCAACGGCTTGGTCCACTTCATCATCCGGCGTGACAAGCGCGGGCGCTTCCGCTTCGCCTCGCTCCAGTCGGAGGTGGGCCAGCGATTCCTTCAAACCCATGGGCTCGCCGAAAGCCACCTTGATTCACTGGTGTATTGGCGCAAAGGCAAGATGCTGACCCGGTCGAGCGCGGCCTTGAACGTGGCGAATGACCTCGGCGGGCCATGGGCCTTTGCCTACTTCTTCATGCTGGTGCCACGCTTCATCCGCGATGCCGTGTACGACCTCGTGGCGCGAAAACGCTACCGCTGGTCCGGAAAGCGCGATGCCTGCATGGTGCCGACATCGGAACTGCGCGAGCGCTTTCTTGAATAGCACGATCGGCTCACCCCTGTGGGTCGAGCTGTTGCAGCACGAGCAATGGGATGTGCGTGTGCAGCGCCAAGCGCTTGGCGGTGCTGGTGCGGAAGAGGCCCTCGATAAAGCCGCTATGCCGGTGCAGGACGGCCACCATGTCCGCACCCTCCTGATCCGCGAGGAAGTCGATCACCCCGGCGATGTCCTTGCCCTCACCGGAAATAAAACGGTGCGGCACGGCCTGTAACAGTTCCTCATACATGGCCACCACATCCGGGTCCGGCACGTCATCGGGGTCCTTCAGCACATGGGCCAGCACCACTTCAGCCTTGGTGCGCAGTGCGATGTCGAGCAGCATCCGGCTGCCGGTCACCTCTACATGCCTGTCGTCTTCGGCGTACATGATCCGCTTCACGGGCTTCGGTACGGCCTTGTTCGGCACCACCAGCACGGGCACTTTGCTGTGCTTCACCACGGCTCCTGCGTTGCTGCCCAGCAGGTCACTGCCCGAGCTCCCTTGGGTGCCCATCACCACGATATCCCCACGCTTTTCCTCGGCCAGTCCGTTAAGTACGTCAGGCAGAATGCCGTACATCACCTCCGTCCTTACGACCGCACCTTCAAGCTCGGGCAAGGCCCGGGCACGTTCGGCCCATGTGCCCATGCCCGCCACCGAGGCCTTGTAGAGCTCATCCGCCATGCCGGGCCAGGTACTGATGGACGGGGCCGCGTCGATATAGGCGTGCATCAAGGTGTAGACATTGTCCTCCGCGCCGAACAAACCGCCCGCATAGGCGCAGGCGTGGAGTGCATTGTCGCTGAAGTCCGTGGGGAGCAGAATGTGGGCCATGGTGTGGGATCGAAAGCACAAAGGTAGCGGACCGCTTCCGCCCCCGGCAGCTTGGCCCGGCTGACAAAGGTCATCGTCCAAACGCCCACGTTCCGCTAACCTTGGGCCATGGCTCTGATACTGGAACCCGGCCTCCTTTCGGAAACGATCGGTTCGCTTGCCGAGCTGGTGCGTGCCCTCGACCGGGAATCCCATCCCGCGGGTTACACCGATGCCTTGTTGCGGACGTCCATCCCACCCGAGGAACTGGTCTCGTTCAGCCAATGGAACAGCCGGCACTACACGCGGCAGTGCATCCACCGCACGCACGATTTTGAACTGATGCTGATCGGTTATGAACCGGGGCAAAGTACCAGCATCCATGACTATGACAGCCAAATGGCGTGGATCAAGCCTGTACTGGGGTCGGTGCGGGAAGAGCGCTTCAAGGCCAATGCCGACGGGAAGTTCAGGCTCCATGGGGAGAAGACCCTCGGCGTCGGCAGCCTATCCTACATGGCGGCCAAAAACTGTATCCACCGGCATTCCAACGCCGGAACGGGACGTGCGATCACTCTGAACCTCTACTCACAGCCCATCCGTCGCTGGCGGGTCTACGATGAACGGACCGGTCTGGCCTCGCTTTTGGGCACGGCCGAGGCCGATGGCGAATAACTTCGCCCGGACTTAGATGTCCCAAGGAGAATCCAATGTCGATCCGGTCCATTTGGAACGGGTGCGCGAGTTGCTGTTCAGCACCGCGGCGGAAGGGCTGGTGCTGGTGGACCGCACCGGGACCGTCCGCATGAACAACCCGCGCCTGCTGGAGATGTTCGGTTACGAGGAAGGGGATCTGCTCGGCCGTTCCATCGATCTGCTTCTGCCGAAGAGCTTCCGCACCGCGCACCTGGCACAACGGTCCAACTACAATGCCCGGCCCGCCAAACGCCACATGGGGCGAGGGCGTGAACTGAACGGGGTGCGCAAGGACGGCACCATCTTCCCCGTTGAAGTGGGCCTGAACCATTTTACGGTGGACAAGGAGCTGTACGTGATGGCCTTGGTGACGGACATCACCGAACGGAGGAAGGCGGAAGACGCGCTGCAGCGCAATACGGCGGAGCTCGAGAAGCGCGTGGAGGAACGCACGGCGGAACTTGCGAAGGGCGCGCGCGCGGTGGAACTTGCCTTGGAGCGGGAGAAGGAACTCAGCGCACTGAAATCACGCTTCGTCTCCATGGCCTCGCATGAATTCCGCACTCCGCTCAGCACCATCATGGGTTCGGCAGACCTGATCGCGCGCTACACCGAGGGACCGGGTAATGAGAAAGTCCACAAACACGTGCAGCGGATCCGTGCCAAGGTGCGCGACCTCACCGCCATCCTTAACGACTTCCTCTCTTTCGAGCGGATCGGCCAAGGTGACCTCCCCTCCGTGCCCGAAGACCTCGACATCGTACATCTGTGCATCGGCCTCATCGAAGAACTGCGCGGAATGACCAAGCCCGGACAGGCCTTGGAGTTTGACCACACAAGCGATGAGCGCACCGTGACCCTGGACCACAGCACGCTCGTGAACACCATCACCAACTTAGTGACGAACGCGATCAAGTACTCTCCCGAAGGGCGGCCTGTCATCCTGCGCACGTCGGTGGACAACGGCTGCCTGCGCGTCGCAGTGATCGACAAGGGAATGGGCATCCCGTCCGCTGACCAGGCCCATCTCTTCGAACCCTTCTTCCGCGCCCAGAACGTGCTCACCATCCAAGGCACCGGCCTCGGACTGAACTTAGTGAAGCGATACCTTGACCTGATGGGCGGCACCATCACCTTCACCAGTACGCCCGGGGAAGGATCCACGTTCAATGTGCGCATCCCAAAAATCAAACACGGAACATGAAGACCCTTTTGCTCATCGAGGACGACGCGGATGTGCGCGACAACACTGCCGAAATGCTCGAGCTCGCCCACTACCGCGTACTGAAAGCCGGGAACGGCAAGCAGGGCGTGGATATCGCCCGCAAGGAAATGCCCGACCTCATCCTGTGCGACATCATGATGCCCGAGCTGGACGGCTACGGTGTACTGCACATGCTGGGCCGCTCGCCGGACACCGCCGAGATCCCCTTCATCTTCCTCACCGCCAAGGCCGAGCGCGGCGACGTGCGGCGCGGCATGGAGCTCGGTGCCGACGACTACCTCACAAAGCCCTTCGAGGAAAGTGAGCTGCTGAACGCCATCGAGGGCCGGATCAAACGCAGTGACCTGTTCCGAAAAGGTTTCGACCGGACCCTCGACGGATTGAACGACTTCATGGATCAGGCGCGCGGCGTATCCGCCTTGGACGACATCAGCAAGGACCGGAAGACGCGCAACGTGGAGCGCAAGGGGATCCTCTTCCACGAAGGCGACGAAATGCGCACCGTGCCGTTCTTGGTCTCAGGCAAAGTGCGCACCTTCAAAGTGAACAACGACGGTAAAGAGTTCGTCACCGGCCTGCACGTGCCGGGCGACTTCATCGGCTACCTCGGCCTATTGGAAGGCGGCCATGCCACGGAGACCGCGGAGGCCCTGGAGGAAAGCGAAGTGGCCATGGTGCCACGCGAGGACCTGCTACGCCTGCTCTACCGCGACCGCGACGTGTCGATGCGCTTCATCCGCATGCTCACCCACGACGTGAACGAACGGCAGGAGCGCCTGCTGCAATTGGCCTACGCCAGCGTCCGCCAACGGGTGGCACAAGCGCTGTTGCAACTGCACGAACGCTTCAGCAAGGACCCGTCGGAAAACCTAGGCGTGCGCATCAGTCGCGACGACCTTGCCGCTATCGTGGGCACCGCCACCGAATCGCTCATCCGGTGCCTCACCGACCTGAAAGACGAAGGGCTGATCGAATCCCAGGGAAGGGACATCAAGATCGCGGACAAGCGCGGGTTGGCACGGTTAGCGAATATCTGAGCGCCGTTCCGTACAAGGCTCATCGCCGGTGTAGCATGGGCTTCTCTGGCACGGAAGGTCGCCCATCTTCCACCGGGACCGCATCAAGCCCATAGGCCTTGTGCCCATACACCACTTCTTTGCTGTTGGAGGCCAACAAGACCTTCAATGCACCCCACACCAACATGCTCAGGCCCGTGAACAAGCCGATACCGCTCACGGCAAAACCTGCGATGTAGGGCCATATCTTCTCCGTGATCGTTTGGAAGGGCAGATCGCTCATCACCGTGAACCAGCCCTTCACCAAACCCGCACCGATCAGGCAGATCCAGAAGGCGAGCAAGGAGCCATTGAAGATCCAAAAGCCTGCCCGCATCGATCCGGATGGCGCTCTTCCCGCAATGAAGAACACCGATGCGAAGAGGATGGTGGTGTTGATGCCGATGGTGCTGCCCATGGCGTGCGCAACGACGATGTGCGTACCATGCGCGAACAGGTTGATGGCGGGAATGGAGATGAGCAACGCGACCCCGAGGTTAAGGAAGACCCAGACTTCACCGGCGAAGAGGAAGCGTCCGAACAGGGTGGAACTGCCGCGCTTGCCATCTTCCACGGTGGTGCGCCATTGGTGGATCATACGCGCCAGAATGATCCACTCGGTCATGCTGATCGCATAGGCGAGCATGCGGATCCACAAGGCGGACGGCACGGGATAGATGTGGTGTGCCCAGCCGAACAGGAGGTTGGTGAAGCCGAGTCCGAACAAGAGATAGGCCGTCTTGGAGCGGGCGATGGCCATGTTTCCGGTGCTGCGTTCCATCACCACCATTGCAGTGCCGTAGACCAACATATTCCAAGATCCGGTGAGCGCACCATAGGCCTTCCACTGCACGGTGATCTCGCGTACCATATTGCCGGTGAAGTGCGGAAAGAGATAGAGGTTCGCCTCGGCATAGGTGATCAGGAAGAACACGATACCAGTGGCCCACATCCACAGGTAGGCCGGCCACGGACCTTTGTGCTTGTTCGCCGTGCGGAAGAAGTTGTAGATCAGCAAACCCCAGGACAAGGCGATCGGAATGCCCAGCACGGGCGGGAACTCCCAATACTCCCTTCCGCCGAAGCGGCCCATGAAATACGAGGCGATCACGGCGATGCCGGTCCCGATGAACACCGCCAAGTGCAACCAGGCCAGCCGCGTGGAGTGCAGGGGTGCGCCAACGATCCGAGGCAGGTAATGGTACACGCCGCCCACCGCAGTGAGGAAGATCCATGCGATCACCAGGGACACGTGCAAGGGCCGCGACTTCACGAAAGGAATAGCGTCCACCACATTGGGCACCACATGTTGCCACGATCCAATGACCCCGAAGAGCGCCCCGCACCACAAGGACAGCAGACCCGCGATCACAAAGCCCTTGGCAGGAGTCAGCTCACTTCGCATCGCCATGCATCTGTTGGTAGGTTCCCCACGGTGTGAGGTCCAGGTTCCGGATGGGATAGGTACCGGTGGCTGCAACGGCTTCAAGGAAGGCGACGAGATCGTCGGCCTGTTCCTTCGATACGCCCAACATGGGCATGCGTCCCGAACCGTGCAGGATAAAGGCACGCGCATACTCCGGACCCTTCCCTTGCGCTATGGCCACGTTGGTGAGGTCCGGCCCCATGTGGCCACCCAAGCCGTAGAATTGGTGGCAGGCCGTGCAGTTGAACTCCCGGTACAGGGCTTCGCCGCGTCGGGCCGAAGCGTTCAATTCCGCAGCAGGCGAAGATGCTTCCGTGGACACCGTATAGGTAAGCCCGGATTGTAGGACGAATAGCCCGATCAGGATGAAATAGACCGTGCGACGCTGGCGTACGCCAACCCCACTCGGCTCTAGCGACCCGTTCGGGACCATTTGCTTCTTGGACATGAATGCACGTACAAACGTACCGGACCGGTCCTTCCTTTTTATGACATAGGTCATATTTCAGGAGATGCCGCGCTATGCACTTCCGGCACCAACACATCGATATCCCTTCGACTGGCCCCCTCCTCTCGAAAGGCTCCTCTTGGATATACGCTCCTTCATCGTATCCACCGCGTAGGGCACCAGGAGCACTGAGGATCATGGAGCTGGTGAGGCCGCCGACGGCAAGGAATACAAGGTCACGCACAAGAGGAAGTGAATGCGGCGCTGGAACAATCGGCCAGAGAGCGTGCTCTTGGGCAGCGTTATGCACATCGTGCACAGCGGCCCGGACATCCGATACAGGGTTGGCAGGCGGCATAATTCGTTGCACAAGCAGCCTATCAAATCGTTTGAGCGTCTCATTACCACATGATGTCGATCAAGCACCAAACCATTTATCTGTTGCGCTATCTGCGCGTGTCCATTTCTGCGACCTTCTTGGCAGGATCGATCTCGGCTTGTTCGAGCATTGACCTGAACGCTCAAGACATTTCGTTCTTCCGATCATACGGCGCGAATTTTACCGAACAAGGCAATGCCGTAGCTGTCCGGAACGACCATGTGATCGCCACGGTCATGCAGCTCTCGAACCCCAATGCGGGCAGGATGGTCTATCCCGGGCTTTTGTTGACCAATGACGCCGGAGGGCTCATTTCGTGTAAGAAGTTCTCCGCGCTGAGCAGCACCAGTTTTCTGGAGCATGTTATGCCTAACGGCGATGGATACCTATTGGTCGGGATCACAAACTCGCACACTTGGATAAGCCAGACCGACCCTACCGGGAATGTGCTTTGGAGCAAGTATCTGGAAGCGGGAAATGGGCTACGTACCACCGATGTGGTAGCCGTCGACGATGGGTATCTGTTCGCTGGCACTACCTATCCAAGTTCATCGGGGTATGCAGAGATCGCTTGCTTGAAGATCGATATGAGCGGCAACGTTGTTTGGTCCAAACAGATCAACACGGACAACTACCAACTGTCCACCATCAAGCTGATAGCAAAGAATGGAGACCTCTTCCTTGCTGGCTCAGGCAAGTTGGAGCCCAGCTTTACGGACGTCTTCCTGATGCGCCTCAACGCGGCTGCGGAACCGCTCTGGACCAAGCATTTCAACACGACCTACGATGATGAATTGGCTTCGTTCCTAATGGATGCCCAAGGCTCCTTGTACTTGATCGGACGCAACTACGATATCCAACGTGAATGGGACATTTTTCTGATCAAAACGGACCTGAACGGCGAGGTCCTTGCCACCCGGCATTTCGATAGCGGCAATGGCGCAGAAAAAGCACGATGTGCAACGGTCATCAATGATGGCGCGTTGGCCATAAGCTATGACCACGGGTCCAGTGATGCACGCAGCCCGGCCGTGGTGTCCCTGAACCTTTCGGACCTCACCATCAATTGGAACAAGACCTACGCCTATGAACCCCGATTCACGAACTACGTGCTGGATATTGTCGCTGCCTCGAACGGCGGCCTGATCATGGTCGGTGATATGCATGTGACCGGAAAGCTCAGGGACACCTACCTCCTGCGCACCTTGCCGAACGGCGATGCCGGTTGCTTTACCTACGACCACAATTTATCCGTCGTGGACCAGACCTTCACGGAGTCCTTGGTCAGTGACAGCAGCCAACCACTTGCAGTAACAGTAACGCCGATCGATGTGGTCGCGATCGATGCACCGGAGATCGTGCCATTTACCGCATGTGCCAACATTCCACCTTCATCGATCTTCCATGTGGTGCCCATGCCGGACAATGACTGCCTTAGCTCCTGCTATACCTTTCTCGACAGCTCGCGGCATGGCCCTACGGAGTGGGTGTGGCAATTCGAGAATGGCATTCCGGACAGCCACGTAGGTAGCACGCCTCCGGAAGTATGCTGGACGGAGAAAGGGTCCTATGCTGTCCAACTCACCGTAACCTCTCCTTCCGGCCAGCACACCTCGACCCAAGTAATGACCATTGCCCCGGATTGCCCTCCCATCATCCCGAACGTCTTCAGCCCGAACAATGACCGGGTCAACGATGGCTTTGTGATCCGCTCCCTACCCGCTGCATTCACATTGACCATCAAGGACCGTTGGGGCCAGGACATCTTCCAAAGCGGAAATGCTTCGGACATCTGGCGCGGGAAACATCAACAGAATGGCAACGATGTACCTGAAGGGGTTTACTACTACGCCCTTTTGGACCGGACCAGCTCGAAGCGGTATACCGGATATGTCCAGTTGCTACGTTGAAGGCTTATTCGTGCGACAGCATGGTCTGGATGAATCAGAACCAGCTCGCGGAACTTTTTGACACCTCGGATCAGAACATTTTCCAATTCATCGGAAGCATATTGGTTGACAAGGTGTTACTCGCATATCGAGTTGTAAAGGATTACTTTACAACTGCCGCAGGCGGCGAGGAAACGTTAAACTTGAAGGCCCTTTTAGATAGCCGGTATTGGTATGCCCGAACATCAGAACATAGAATTCAAGCAGAGCTGGCATGATGATTAGCTAATACCATTTCGTGATACAAATGCACCCGAAGATGCGTAGCTATTTTTTATCGAGGCGATACAAAATAGTGGTTGCATAGCCATAGCTATGGGACCACTGTTTTGGAGAAGCATCGGTGAAAAAGAGCAAGTAGATCGGGTGTATTTGTATTGCGAGATGGTATAAAATGGGTATGCGGTTTTGCGAATGCCCAAGGCGGGAGCATCTTCATCGGCAAGGACGACAAAGGCAAGGCCGTTCACGTGGAGAATTGCGAGGACCTGATGGATGCCATCCCGAACAAGGTCCGCAACCTCATGGGCATCACGACCGCAGTGAACATGCACCATGAGCATGGCAAAAGCTTCATCGAGATCGTGGTGCCTCCCTACTCCGTTCCCATCTCTTTGCGTGGCCGCTACTACTACCGCAGCGGCAGCACCAAACAAGAGTTGACAGGCACGTCCTTGAACGAATTCCTCCTCGAACGCAGTGGGCGCACGTGGGATGATGTGGTGGAACCAAGGGCCTCTTTTGACGACATCGACCCGAAGAGCATCGCGATCTATCTGCAAGCCGCCAAGAATGCTGGGCGGCTTCCGGAAGACCTCGATCTTGCGCTGCCCGAACTCCTGGAGAAACTCAGGCTCACCGTAGATGGGAAGCTGAAGCGGGCGGCCATCATCCTTTTTGGCAAGGACCCGGGCAAATTCTATCCCAACACCTTCGTCAAGGTGGGCCGCTTCGGGAAGGATGACGCGGACCTGAAATTCCAAGAAGTGGAAGAAGGCAACTTGATCACGCTCGTCCAAGCCGTGCAGGAACAGCTGAACCGGAAGTTCCTTGTCAAGGCGATCGACTTCGAGGGTATGCACCGCATCGAGAAAGGCCAATACCCGACCGCGGCCATTCGCGAGATGCTGTTGAACGCGCTCATTCACAGGAACTACATGGGCGCCCCCGTTCAGATCCGCGTCTACGACCAGAAGATGAGCATCTGGAACGAAGGCTTCCTGCCCAAGGGTTTGACCTTGGCCGCGCTGAAACGCTCGCATGCTTCAAGGCCTCGGAACCCCATTCTTGCCGATGTGGCTTTCAAAGGCGGATACATCGATGCATGGGGCCGTGGTACCATCAAGATCATAGACAGCTGCACAGCTGCCGAACTCCCCGACCCGGCTATGGCCGAACTGGACGGCGGCTTCCTGTTGACGATCACGCGCATTACGAGCATACAAGTAGCCGAACATGTAGCCTATCGCGTCATGAACGCACGGCAGCAGAAGGCGTTGAAGCACCTGAAGGAACATCGGTCTTTAACCAATGAAGAATACAGAGCGCTGTTCGATGTGTCGAGGCGGACAGCTTTACGAGATCTTGACGGGCTGGTCACCGCCGGTGAAGTGGAGCGGATGGGCGACTTGAAAGGCGCGCGTTACGTCCTCTTGAATGGCGTATAAATGGCGCATAAATGGCGCATAAATGGCACGCAAGTGGCGGGTAAATCTCCAGCAACCAACAGGACAGGTTTGCACTAGCAGAGAAGGCGAGAGCGCACCAGTACAACCTGGTAGAAGGCTTGATCTTGGCAGCGTTGCAGCCATCAAGCACGGCAGGACCGAACAAGGAACCGAACTGTCTTGAGGGACCTCGATGGACTGGCATCCACGGGTGCGGTTCAACGGGAAGGCGATAAGAAGGGCTCACGCTACATACTGCCGAATGGCGGATATGTGGCGGATATATGGCGGATAGCCTTTGCCCAAGATGCAACAGGCTATGCCAGAGCTGGAACAACCGGAAAGAAGCCCTTGCTCTTGGGCAGCGTTATGCACATCGTTCGCAGCGGTACGGAGCTGCACTATATTTGAAGCATGCCGAGTTAGCACACCCAACCCCGGCCGAAGTAGACCTATTCACATATCAGTGGCATATCCCTCCTGAAGTGCTTTGAATCATTCAACGCGGCACATTATCATTCGCACAAAATGAATTCGACGATCCATTCTCATGAACGTTTGGAGGATAAATCTTAAGCCTAGTGCTGCGGCTGGAATTGACCCGAGACGGTTATGCCTTGATAAGGGGATTGTAGGCGTTGGGTGGCAAATTGATTGGCAGAGCGAACCAGTGCTATGGGAAGACTATGAGAGGAAGGCAATTGAAATCTATTACAATAATGGGGATAAAAGCTGGTGGCCGGCTCTAAATGCAATCTATAACCGTATTAAGACGGACGACTTAATTTGGACAAGAGATTGGCAAGGGATCTATTACGTTGGTCGTATAGAAAGCGATTGGCACTACGAAACGACTCCAGATTTCGCACAAGCTGACATTGTAAATGTTCGGAAATGCGATTGGCAGAAAATTGGCACTATTGAATCAGCTCCTGGCAAGCTTGTAAATAGCTTCATTCCTGCCAGGACTGTACAAGCAGTCAATGATGAAACCGTTCTACTGTTTTCGAAAATTCTTTATAACAAGAAAATCGGAACCACATTTTATGACATAGAATCTCTAACTGGAAAGGACATTTATTCTCTACTCTCTTCTTCTGATTGCGAGGATGCGATAGCCCTCTATCTGCAAGTAGAAAAGGGATACATGGTAATTCCCAGCTCATGCAAAAGTGATACGATGACGTATGAGTACGAACTAAAGCACAGGGAAACCGGAAGAAAGGCGGTCGTGCAGGTTAAAAATGGATATGTTGACCTATCCTCAGATGACTATAGTGGAATAGAATCCGAAATTTATCTATTTACGACAAAGGGAAATTACCGAGGCTTACCCAAGTCAAATATTCATTTTATTGACACGAAAACAATCACCGATTTCATGTATCAAAATCTATCCCTGCTGCCTGATAGAATGAAGCTCTGGGTTAGCTTAACGAAGGTATAAAAATCTTCAAATCCCCGCAGGGGCATCGCCTCGAGGTCCGATACATATCGGACCTGCGTCGGGACTTTCAGAGCAACCCCCTACATATAGATTACCTTCACTTCGATCGTCCGATCGCTTTTCAGGTCAAAGCTGGCTTTCGAGAAACTCGGCTTGTTCCGAAGTCCGATCGATGCGATGTTCGAAAAACCTATGCCTTCTTTGGGGAGAATGAAGCCTTTGTCGATCTCACCGTTCTTGTTCTCATCGTGTAGGATGTTCACGGCGTAGGTGCCCTGAGGGATGTTCTCAAACAGGACCGTAGAAGCTCCATCGATGATCTCTGCCTTCAACAGTTTGTAGTACTTCTCGAAGTGTTCATCCGGTATCGTCCCGTCCTTGTTGTACAACGCGAACTGGACTTCTCCGGTTGAATTGCGCAGCCCTTTCACCTCTACGGTCAAGGAATAGGATGCGTCATTCGGGGTCACGAATGCACTGAACAAGAACAGCAAGGCCAGCGAGCTATTGATCAACGCGCTCATATCACTTCGCGGTTCTTTTGGTCCACCGCTCCTTCACCGCATCCACGGCGTAGTACACCACCGGCACGAGAAACACGGTGAGGATCATGGAACTGGTGAGGCCGCCGATCAGTGCCCAGCCTAAGCCGTTCTTCCATTCGCTGGCGGTGCCGGTCGCGAGGGCTATGGGCAACATGCCGAAGACCATGGCGAAGGTGGTCATCATGATGGGCCGTAGGCGTGTGCGCCCTGCCTCTACTACGGCCTCGCTGAAGTGCTTTCCCTGCGCCTTCAATTGGCTGGCGCGGTCCACGATGAGGATGGCGTTCTTCGAGACCAGGCCCAGTAGCATGATCATGCCCAAGAGGGTGAACAAGCTGAGCGTGGACATGGAGAGGTTGAGCGCGAGGAAGGCGCCGATGATGGCCACCGGGATGCTGAAGAGCACCACGAAGGGGTAGAGGAAGCTGTCGTAGAGCGCGACCATGATGAGGTAGACGAGGATGAAGGAGATGAGCAAAGCCCCGCCCAGCGCGCCGAAGCTGTCGTTCTGCCGCTTGATGTCGCTGCCCCAGGCCATGTGGATGCCCGCCGGAAGGGGATGCTCTTTCACGTAGGCCACCATTTCGTCGGCCACGGTGCCACTGCCCCGGCCCAGCGCGTCGGCGGTGATCGTCACCGCGTTCTGGCGGTCCATGCGTTCCACCATGGCGTGCGGTTCTTGGCGCACCACCGAGGCGAATTGGTCCAGCCTAACGGATGAGCCGTCGGGCCGGATGAAGCGGATCTTGTCCACGTCCTGTTCATGGCGCCGGTCGAGGTCGTCCAGCCGGATGCGTATGGGGTACTCGGTGCCTTTTTCGAAGAGCTTGGCGTCATCGTTCCCGGCCAGTGCATTGCGCAGCGTGGCGCCCACCACGGCCACGTCCAGCCCGAGGTTGGCCATGCGGTCGCGGTCCAGTTCCACTTGTAGTTCGGGGCTTCCCGCTTCGATGCTCATGCGCACGTTGTTCGCTCCGGGGATGCCGATCAGCGTATCCTTCATGGCGTTCGCGGTGCGCATCAGCAGGTCTTGGTCCGCGCCGCTGAGGGTGATCTCCACCGGTGCGGTGCGCGGGATCAATCCGATGGCGGACATGGTGAAGTCGATCCCCGGGAAACTGTCCTGCAGCGCTTGGCGCACGTCCTGCATAAAGGCATCGGTGCGGATGCCGCCGCGCTCATCCTTCGGCAGCAGCGACACGGTGAGCTCGGTCTTGTTCTCCGCGCCAACACCCATACTTCCGATGCCGGTGCTGGGCCCGCCGACGTTGCTGAACACGGAGCTTACCACGGGTTCCGACAACAAGTAATTCTCCACCGCCAAGGCACGCAGGTTGTTTTCTTTCAACGCGGTGCTCTTATCGAATTCCAAGGCGAGCATGAACTTGCCCTGATCACCGGTGGCGATGAGTTCCTTGCCCATGATACCTTGCGTCATCATGATGCCGGTGGCCGCGAACAGCGCGAGGATGATGCCCATGAAAACGAGCTTGTGGCGCAGCACCCAGCGCAACGCGCCCTCGTACCAATCGCTCAGATCTTCCACGCCGCGCTCGAAACGGATCAGCATGCGTCCGTAGAGGTTGGTCGGCTTCAGCTCGCTCTTCTTGCCCATGCGCGATGCGAGCCATGGCGTAAGGGTGAAGCTCACGAAAAGGCTCATCAGTGTGCTCACCACCACCACCACGCTGAACTGTTTCAGCAGGTCGGCCACGAAGACCTGCACGAAGATGATCGGCAGGAAGACCACCACGTCCACCAAGGTGATGGAGAGCGCGCTGAAGCCGATCTCCGCGCGGCCCTCGATCGCAGCGGTGACCTTGTCGTGGCCTTTGTCCAAATAGCGTTGGATGTTTTCCAGGATCACGATCGAGTCGTCCACGAGGATGCCGATGATGAGCGACATGGCGAGCAGGGTCATCAGGTTCAGCGTGTAGCCGAAGAGGCCCATGGCGAGGAATGCGCTTACGAGCGAGGCCGGGATGGCCACCAGCACGATGAGCGAATTCCGCAGGCTGTGCAGGAAGATCAGCATGATGAAGGAGACCAGCAGCACGGCCAGTCCGAGGTCGAAAAGCACGCCGTTCACCGCTTCGATGGTGATGTCGCTGCTGTCATCGGCGAGGACGAAACGCATGCCCGAGGCCTTCTGCTCCTGTTCGATCCGGATGAATTCTTCCCGCAGGGCGCTGCTCACTTCCACGGCATTCGCATCCCCTTGTTTCTTCACCAGCAGGCCGATACCTTCTTCGCCGTTGTAGCGGTTCACCGAGCTGATGTCGGCGATGCCGTCCACCACGGTCGCGACGTCCTTCACGCGCACCACGGTGCCCGGCGCGGGCATGGCCACCACCACGTTCTCCAGTTCCTGCACGGTGTGGATCTTGCCGGCGAGTTTCACGGTGATCTTGTCGCGTTCCGTGCGCACGTTGCCCGCAGGCACCTCCTTTCCGGCGCGCAGGATCGCCTCGGTAACGCGGGGCAGCGGCAAGCGGTAATGCATCAATTTGGCCTGGTCCACCTGCACCTGCACCTCGCGCTGTTCACCGCCCAGCAGCGTGATCTCCGCTACACCTTTCAGCTGTTGGAAGCGCGGCAGCAGCTCGTCGTGCATCATCTGGTAGAACTGCGGCGCGGGCAAATTGCTCAACGCGGTGACGCTCATGATCGGCAGGTCGTTGGGCGACACCTTGGTCATCACCGGTGGTTGCATGCCGTCCGGTAGGTCCTTGCGGATGTTGTCGATCTGGCGCTGTGCGTCCTGCATCGCCAGATCGAGGTTCGCGCCGTACTTGAAGTTGACGATGATGATGGACGCGTTCGCCAGCGAGCGGCTGGAGATGAAGTCCACGTGTTCCAACGAGCTCAGCGCATCTTCCACCGGACGTGTCACCGTGTTGGCCACTTCTTCCGGCGCGGCGCCGGGGTACATGGTGCGCACGGTGATCACCGGCTGATTGAAGTCCGGCATCAGCTCCACGCCTAAACCTTTGAAAGCCACCACGCCGCCGAGCAGCAATACACCGAAGATGACGATGATCAGCGAGGGGCGCTTGATGGCGAGTTCGGTGATGCTCATGGTGCCGGGTTTGTTTCCGTTTGTTCGTTTTGATCAGCGGAATTTCACGGGTGCTCCGTCGGCGAGGCTGATGAATCCGCTGGTGACAACGGTCTCACCAGGAGCGAGGCCTTGGGAGACGGCCACCAGGCCTTCGTCGCGACCGGCCGTTACAACGCGCTTGCGCTTGGCGATGCCGTTCTCCACCACGTACACTTCGGGATCCAGCGAAGAGCCGATGATGGCCGTGGACGGGATGGTCGGCCACGCTTTCGCATCCGTGGGTATGGAGCGCACGGTGGCGGCCATGCCGGGTTTCACGCCATGGTCCGCATCGGCTTTCAGGGTGATCCGTACCGGGAAGTTGTGCGCCATGTCACCACGGCTGCCCACGCTTTCCACCGTGCCGGGCACTTGCGCCTCGCCGCTTTCCGGCAGCACCATTACCGTCTGTCCCTTGCGGAATGCGGTAAGCTCCGGGCCGGGCACTGAAACCACCAGTTCCAAGGCGCGGTCATTGGTGAGCATCGCCACCGGCATCGAGGGGTTCAGCACCGTGCCCACTTCCACGCCGAGCTGCGTGACGAAGCCGCTGAACGGCGCGGTGATGGTGGTGCGTTGCACTTGTTCCTTCAGCGTGCTGAGCTGGATCCGCGCACCGCGCAAAGCGAGTTCGGTTTTCTCCAACTGCACGCCCTGCACGGCATCCGCGCCAGTGAGGATGCTGTAGCGCTGCTGATCTTTCTCCAAGCCTTCCACCTGCACTTCGGCAGCCTGCATCTGCAAGCGCAGCAGGTCGCCGTCCAGCTTCACCATCACCTGGCCTTTCTCCACCCATTGCCCTTCCGCGACCGCCACGGCCACCACGCGGCCGGGGACCTCCGCCATCACCTTGCCTTCCAACAAAGAGCTGATGGTGCCGGTGTAGCGCACGCCCTCGGTGAAGGCCTGTTGCCGCACGGTGTCAACCGTGACATTCACCGCCGCGTTGCGGTCGTGCCGGTAGACGCGCTCCTCCTGAATGCTCTTGTTGCTGGCGAGTTTCCAGATGGTCAAGGCGAGAAGAACGATGAGGACGATCCAGATGATGTTGCGTTTCATGGTCTGATCATTTCAAGAGACCGCCGTTGAGGCGTTCCAGTTCGAGTTGTGCTTTCCGTAGGTCCACCAAAGCATCGAGGTAGTTCTGTTGCGCTTCGCGGTGGGCTTGGTGTACCATCACCAGATCGGAGACAGCGGCCAAGCCCTGCTGATGCAGCGCGACGGTGTTGCTCCGGATGCGGCCCGCGAGTTCGAGCTGTGCCACGGCATTCGCCACCGTCCCTTGTGCCACGGTGAACTGCCGTTCCGCCGCGCGCCGTTCCATGCCTTCGCGGTCCTTCAATGCAGCGCGTTGTTCTTCGGCCTTCTCCAGCTCGAAGCGTTCCGCCTTGATGCGGTGCTGCACGATGGTGCCTTGGAAAAGCGGCACCTGCAATTGAAGCCCGAGGAAGCTCATGGGATAGAAGTCGAACTGATCGTCCGCGCCGACGGGCCCGAAGCCCGTGGTGCCATAGAAGCCTTGTCCGCTCAGGCTCGGATAGCGCGCCTGCTTCATCAGGCTCAGCTTCGCGGAACGCAGGTGCAAGGCTTGGTCTGCAAGGCGCATCGCCGTTGTGGTGCCCGATCCGGCCACGGGTTCTACCGTGACCGGCTCCACGGGGGCAACGGCTACGGGAGCATCCGTAGGCATACCCATGAAGATCCGAAGGACATCGAGCACTTGTTCGCGCTGCGACCGCACTTGCTCGCGCTGTGTTTTCAGTTGATCGCGCTGTAGCTTCATGCGGTCCACGTCGGTGCCGCGCGCCAAGGCCTGCTCGTGCAGAAGGCTTAGCGAACGCACCAGTTCCTCGGCGTTCACAATGTTGCTGTCCACGAGTGCCAAGCGGCTCTGGATGATCTGGGCGTTGTAGTATACCGCGCTCACTTCCAGCACCACGTCCTCACGCGTCCGTTCACTTTGAATGCCCGCCATGGCCGCAGCCTCCTTGTTCACCCGGATGGCGCCGATGGCCGTAGGGTCGTAGAGGGGCACCTGTAAGGAGAGGTTGGCGGTCACGTTCTGCGGGGTGCCGAACTGGATGGCGCGGTACGTATCCGCCGGCCCGCCGAAGGTTGATGATGGCATCAGTTGGTACGGCAGGTCGACGTAGTACTTGTAATCCGCCCCGGCACGCAACTTCGGGATCATCCCGCCGCGTGCTTCGCGGAGCCGTTCGTCGGCGATGCGCTCATCGGTATCGGCCATTTTGATGCGCCGTTCGTTCGCCAGTGTAGAGTCGATGCATTGCTCCAGGGACATCACTTGCGCATGCACCGGAGCAAGGCTGAACAACAACGCGGCCACGAGCGGCCAACGCAGGAGCGCAAGTGCTGCGGTGATGATCGTGAGTTTGTGGTTCATGATCGTCCAGTGGTCGTGTGATGCTGTTGCTGTTGCGCACGGCCGACCCAGACAGCCGTTGCGTAGAAAGCGAGCGTGAGCACTGTGCGGAAGACCAATGCGCTGATGGTATGTGATTCGTGGATGCCGCCTTGGTACACATGCCAGGCAAAGGCCATGGATGCCGTGATCAGGACCACGCTGGCCATCCACAGGGGATAGCGCGCCCAGAGCCGGTGCGCGAGAAGGCCGATCGCCGCAGCGATGTAGAGGACCGACGCGAAGAAATTCGCCAGCACCACGATCTGCACATAGTTGCCCTCCTTCTCCCGCATGCCGAAGAGATCGAACAGGACCGAGGTGCTCAGGAACAAGGTGACACCGCCGAATAGCAGCAGCACCGCGATCAATGCCCACCGTACCCGATTTGTATTTCGTGTATTCTTCATCTTGCAGCTATTAAGGTGAGTACGGTGTTGATCAACTTGTTGCCGACCTTTTTCACATCGGTGTTTTTGCCCGTCATGCGCCATTGCAACATGTGCAGCCGGAAGGTGCCCATCACGATCTGCACCAGCATGTCGGTGGGGATCACCCGGGTGAAGGTGCCCGCTTTCTGGCCAGCGCTTACGACCGCTCGCAGATGATGTCGCATCACCTCCATCAAGTTCTTGATCGCGGTATCGATCACCGGTGATGGCTCCATGAAGTTGGTGGCGAAAATGGCCATCAGGTATTCCGGGTGCGCCTTGAAGTAGGTGAAGTGGCTGTCGAACATGGCGCGCAAACGCATGTCCGGCTTTTCCTCCTGTGCGGTCACCGCCTCCATGCGTTCCTGCACCGATGCGGTGAGCAGTTCCAGCATCTTCACCAGGATGTCCTCTTTGCTGGCGAAGTGCCGATAAAGTGCGGCTTCGCTGAAGTGCATGCGCTCTGCCAGGCGCTTGGTGGTGAGCTTGGCATAGCCGTCCTCACTGATCAACTGGCCGGCTGCGGCGATGATCTCCAATTGCCTAGGGGTGATGTCCGTTCTCATTGTTCAATGTTTCCCGTTGTCCGTTGATCGGTAGTGGACCTGTCCAGCCGTTCGTTCTCCAAGTCGAACGAGCCCCGTAGGACCGCATGAAGGATCGCGACCGGCAGGCAAAGCACACCGCCTATCAACATCCCCAGCTCAAAGAACAGGGAACTGTCCTTGAAGGGCTTTCCCTTGAGCCGGGACTGGAAGGCACTGTAGGGTATGCCGTACATGTTCCCGGCGATCATCACTTGGGCCGCAGCGAGCATGATGCGCGCTTTCTTTTCCCCGTATTCCCTCACGATCGCTTCATAGGCGTACTCCTTCGGAAAGCCCCGTGAGTCCGCAAAATGCTGGGCGAACACGATGGCCTTTGCTTCCTCGGGCTTGATGAAGCCATCCGCTCCGCTTAGGAAGCTGCTGATCTCCGCACCGCTCATCCCTTGGCGCAGGGCCCTCTTGGCATGCTCATAGGAACACGCTGCACAACCGTTCACCTCGGTCACGGCCAATTGTATCCGCCGCACGAGATCGGGGTCCACCAACTTGCTCTTGTTGTTCCCGACCATGCACATGATCGCGCTTGGCACGCATACGAAAGAGCGGTACATCTCCAAGAAACTGAACTTGCGCTTGTACTCCGCTCTGAAGCGTATCGACCCGGGTATCACTTCCTCCGGTGTCGGCTTCCGCTGTTCGCTTGTATTGTGCGCATCCATGGGTTGGACGGAAGCCTTCAACAGGGATCCCTCCTGCACAGGAACGGTACCGGATAACAGGGCACTTGTCCCTTCCTGGTCCATGATCGTTTCTTTATCGTCCGGCATCATCAGGGCCACTTACAATGCTTGAAATGATCCCCTTCCGGTCCGTGAACTCAGCCTTCAGCACACCTGCCAAATGGACC
>Ga0209476_10000016_pt1 | contig 146985 bp, 94 predicted proteins | sample KloWWTrecipitate_FD_187179 | JGI IMG/M metagenome (GOLD analysis project Ga0209476, IMG submission 187179) | Active sludge microbial communities from Klosterneuburg, Austria, studying microevolution and ecology of nitrifiers - Klosterneuburg... | ecosystem: Engineered > WWTP > Aerobic digester... | reverse complement strand
GATGGCCCCCGCGACGGAGGTGTCGATCAAGCGAATCAGCTCTTCTTTTTCTATCGTGATAATTTCAACCATTTCCTGAACCTCCGATCACCAGTTGGCAAAAAATGTGCCTCGCCAAAAAGCCATTAAAATAGACAGCATCGGCCATAAAAGTCGCGAAAACGCGCCATTCGACGCAGTTTTGCACCACACAAAGGATGTTTATAAACCAGCCCGATCAAGAGTGATGATCTTTGAGAGTTTTGAGCAGAAAAACGATGACAAAAAGAATACTGCAACCAACCTGCAACCAAGTCAAAAAAATGGGGCTTCCAGCAATCGCTGAAAGCCCCATGTTTATTGGTCGGGACGGCGAGATTTGAACTCACGACCTCTCGCACCCCAAGCGAACGCGCTACCAGACTGCGCTACGTCCCGAAAAGTCGAATTGTTAGATTAGTTTTACAACCGGGAATTGTCAAACCTACCGTTGCGAACGATCCAATCTGTTATGCCACCGGTTTGGGCTTAAGGATCTCGCGCAACTCCAAAAGGTTTTGGGCAAGTGATTTTATTGCCTCGTGCTGATCGCCATCGAACACTGGGGGGATGTCGAACGGCAGTGGCGGCTCAAGTACGGGTTCCGACCGCTTGAAACCAGCGTCAAAGAGCATAGGGGCACTGTTTCTAGCGGGTTCAACGACCGTATGTGATACCACGGCAGGCGTTGGGGTCACAATTACTTCTTCACGGCGTTCAGATCTCGGCCTGAACCCGTCTTTAATTTCCTGTTGAAGCTTTTTCCGAGCGCCGGCGATCGTAAACATCTCGTTGTACAGAAGTTGCTTTATCCGAAGAGCAATCTCCACATCTCGCCGACGGTAGCTTCTTTGACCGGATTTATTCTTTTGAGGCGAAAGCATCGAAAACTCAGTTTCCCAATACCGAAGTACGTGGGCCTGAACATCGAGAAGTTCACACACTTCACCGATCTTGAAATAGATTTTCTCAGGTATCACTACAGGTTCTTGTGCCATCGACGAGGAGATTGTGTTAAAGTTTTTTCTAAGACTGTCAAGCGTTATTGTATGTATTTAATAAAGTTGTGTCAATGAGAAAGTAATGCGAACAGAATTTGAAATGATCGAAAGCCTAAAGCATTCTTTCAACCTGAAAAGGATTGGCGACGATTGTGCGGTACTGCCAAAGGACGCTTACACCGACCTCGTAGTCACGGCCGATATGCTTGTCGAAGATGTTGATTTCCGACTGCATTGGGCGACAGCCGAACAGATCGGACACAAATCACTTGCAGTTTCACTTTCCGACGTTGCCGCAATGGGGGGACGCCCAATGTGGGCGTTGGTTTCGATAGCCGTGCCCGATCGACTGTGGAATTCTGGATTTGTCGATAGATTCTTTGCCGGCTGGCACTCTATTGCAGCAGAATTCGACGTAGAACTCGTCGGCGGTGACATATCCGGATCGCCGAATTCGCTCGTGATCGATTCAGTCGTCGGTGGTGAGGTAAAAAAAGGGAAAGCGATCTTGAGATCCGGAGCAAAAGTGGGAGATTCAATCTACGTTAGCGGATCGCTAGGCGGAGCGGCGGGCGGTCTTTATATACTTGAATCGACCGGAAATGTGGCAAGCTTAGACACTGAAATGGTTCTCCGGCAACTTCAACCGTCGCCTCATGTATTACTCGCTAATTCATTGGTTTCATTGTATGTACTATCATCGATGGTTGATATTAGCGATGGCCTATCGTCGGACCTCGGTCATATCTGCCGTTCAAGCAATGTGGGCGCCCGGATATATGCCGAACGCATTCCGATCGATTCCGATCTGGCTGATATATTAGACCCAAAGTCGGCACTCCAAAAGGCTCTAAATGGCGGCGAGGATTTTGAACTTTTATTCACCTCGAGTAATCCTAACATCTCACTGAACGAACAGTTTCGAATTACAAAGATAGGTGAAATTACTGAACGTAACGAGTCGGTAAAAATAGTTATTGACGGCAAGTCCTGCGAATTATCGTCAGGCGGATTTCAACATTTTTGAACGTTGAAGACTCCCTCCAGACCCAAAGTTCAAATGGCTATATCTTGCACAAATGACCCAAATAATATTACATTAGGAGCATAAATTTACGGAGGAGAAGGGTTTGCTCACAGGACGCGTTTTACTGTTGAACTTTTCGTATGAACCGCTCGGCACCGTCGGTGTGGCTCGTGCTGTTTGTTTATGGTTTCGTGGTGCAGTTTTTGTCGAAGAAAATGACGGAGACAATGTGCTTCATTCGCCCTCGACAATATTCCCCGTTCCATCAGTCGTACGTTTGCGGCATTACGTTCACGTTCGTCGAAACAACCGTGAAACAACGATGAAACGTGCGAGGATTTACATCCGCGACCGTTACCGTTGCCAATACTGTGGTGAGAGCAAACACGCCAAGGAACTCACCCTCGATCATATTTTCCCGCGTGCACAGGGCGGTGAGAGTACGCCCCAGAATTTAGTAACTGCCTGCGTAAAATGCAACCAACGCAAGGGCAATCGAACGCCTGAGCAGGCTAGAATGCCGCTACTTACATCCCAAAAGTTGTTACGATTGGGTCTCGACCACGTTTTACTTTGTCACTACGCTGAGAGTCGCCCCGCATGGCGGAAATATCTGTTTATGGATGACCTCGACGACGAAACGGTCCAAGCGGTCGCCGCTTAAGATCAGATTATTATTTTTTTTACAAGCAACTGCCGACCAGTGCAGGTTTTGCGGATCTGACAATGTAGATCTAAGTTTTCTGCGCTTTTCTAGCGTAATATTTCCCAAGTCGTTCGGACGTTTATGATGAGCCCAATGAGATATAAGACAGAAACCGAGATCGCAGAAGTTGTTCGAGGATTTGAAGAAACGACGATCAGCCGCGATGAATGGAGACATGCCGAGCACTTGACGCTTGCCCTGCACTATCTAACGCTTTACGACTATGAAACGGCGACACAACAAATGCGCCAAGGTATATTCAGGCTCTTAAAATCATTTGGCGTCGATCTGACTAATGAAATGCCGTATCACGAGACATTGACGGTGTTTTGGATGAAATCCGTGAACGAATTTAACAAGGACAATGAAAGCTCGTCGCTATTTGATAAGGCGAATAATTTGATAGCGAATCACGATAAAGACCTTCCGCTCAAGTTTTACACTCGCGAACATCTCTTTTCCGACAAAGCTCGGGCCCAATTCGTCGAGCCTGATATCGTCAACTTGTCTTAGTTAATTCTTATTATAAGTCTCCGAAACAATCGACCCAATCCGTATAATTTCCGCGGTGAACTCCAGCCCAAACAGAACCTAGAGAGTTATAATCCGTCAGACCTCGGGAAATGTGCTTTCCAGTCCAAGGTCCATTGCTTACTGAACGAAATTGTGGTTCCATTGCTCGAACGTCCGCCCAAGTACTATCGCCGGAGACCTCGTATATTACATTTACGTGTCGCTTGCTCGATCCAAATTCCGTGAATGCGATGAGTATTGGACCGCACATTAAAAGGTCACGAACCTTGTCGTATGTGAAAGAACTGGCCGTTTGAAATTCGTGCAAATGCATACCATTTTCGCGAATAATTGATTTCATATCAGCATCCGGCATGCCGCCTTGCTGTGTTGCTCGAGATTTGTAGCGATTCCACAAGGCTGTTTGCGATGCGTTGATCGACATTGCTGCCTTGTACCACCATTTAAGTGATGCGGCCCAGCAGGCCATATCATTAATTTGTTTCACTGCCGGAATGTTTCTGTATTTGCCCATAATTTTCACATCTGAAACCGGAGCGAAATACTCGGTCTGATGTACCAGTAATATTGACGCGGCGTCCGCCTCTTTTTGCCTAAGTCAACAAAAAAAGCGAAATTAACGCGACTGAGTTATAATTTTAGGTTTACTAATTATGTTGTCCTTTTTTAACACACTTTCGCGTCAAATCGAAGAATTTCAGCCGATGGAAGATGGCAAGGCTCGAATGTATATCTGCGGGCCGACGGTCTGGAATTTTGCTCATATTGGTAACTTCCGGACGTTTATTTTTGGGGATATTCTACGTCGATATTTGAAATTTAAGGGCTACGAGCTGACGCACGTGATGAACCTGACCGATATCGACGACCGTATCATCAAGGAAGCCGCCGCGAGAAACATTTCGATCGATGAATTCACAGAGCCTTTTGCTCAGTACTTTCTCGAAGATTTTGACGCATTGGGCAATGAACGGCCGGAAATAATTCCGCGCGCCACTCACCATATTGCCGAAATGGTCGAGATCATTTCCAAATTATTGGCCAATGGCCACGCATATGAGTCAGACGGTTCGATCTATTACCGAATATCTGCGTTTCCGGAGTACGGCAAATTATCAAAGATCAGCTTTTCGGGCAATATTGCGGGCGGGAGTGAGCGGATCGACACTGATAAGTACGATAAGGAAGATGCTCGCGATTTCGCTCTGTGGAAGCTTGTTGGCGAAAACGACCATCCGGGCTGGGATGCACCTTTTGGGAGAGGGCGTCCGGGATGGCATATTGAATGTTCCGCGATGGCAATGAAATATCTCGGCGAATCGTTTGATCTCCACGCGGGCGGTATGGACCTACAGTTTCCGCATCACGAAAACGAGATCGCGCAGAGTGAAGGCTCGACCGGTAAACAATTTGCCAAATATTGGCTCCACAGCGAATTCTTGAAGATCGATGACGTGACAATGTCGAAATCGACGGGTAATTTCTTCACGTTTCGAGACCTTCGCGACCAAGGATATTCTCCGCTTGCTATCCGATACCTTTTACTTTCAGTACCGTATCGCAAGCAGCTAAACTTCACGTTCGAAGGGTTGCAGGGTGCCGAGAGCACCGTAGAGCGACTTCGTACTTTCAGACGCTTGGTATCGGAAGCCGTCACGGACAATGGAGTTCACGAAGGTGTTATGGCAGCGGTAGAGAATTCGCTCCAAACCTTCGAATCGGCAATGGACGACGATCTCAATACCGCGGCAGGTCTGGCCGCCATCCACGATCTGGCCCGTGAGGTCAATTCGGTGGTCGCAAAGGGGGGGCTTCGATCCGACGATAAGGCGGCGGTCATTGACGCGATAGCCAAATTTGATAGTGTATTGGGAATTTTTGGCGAGATGGACGTTGAGTTTCTCGATGATGAGATCGAGGCACTCATTTCCGATCGACAAGAGGCTAGGCGAAACCGGAATTTTGAGAGATCAGACCAAATTCGTGATCTACTTGCAGAAAAAGGGATAATGCTTGAGGACACAAAAGACGGGGTCCGATGGAAGCGGAAATAGTATCGATTAGTGCACAAGATTCACTTTGCAAATCGGATAAGTAATGCGGCCTCTGTGCCGGCCGCGATCATCTTTCGATCCGTAACTCGATAACCCCTAGAAACAAAATTGCTGATCGGCGGCTGAGTGTCATCCAAGGTCTTTGCTCGAAACATCAACCAGAATGCCTGATCAGTTACGTCTCCAGCGTTTTTGGTCGAAATTTCACCGAATCCGCGAGGCAGAAAATAGGCGGTATCTTCAATCATTTCATCGATCCCGACGAGTTTGGTAATTTGTGAGTGCGTTGAATTTGCGTGCACAGCAAACCACAAGTGATACCCAACTAGATCCTCAAAGACGAATATCGGTTCATCGATTCCAGTTTGTTGCACGGTTACCGATAATGGCTCCCAGGCACACCAGACGTAATTGTTTGGCTCACTTCGCACCGATTTGACGAATGCTACCGTCGCCAGCAAAACAAAGATGGACGAAAATATAGCAGGAACAGCGTTGGAACGCAGTCGCCCGATCACAATTCCGGCCAATATCGCAAATGGGCCAAACACTACGATCAAATGGCGGGTACCCCAAATCGAGTAAGGTGATAGCCAACTGACTCCAAACGCTATTGCACAAGGCACGATCACAAATAAGGCCAGCAACCCGATCCCGTTGCGTGGATCACGTTCCACAGAATTCCAATTAACGGCCACGATTACCACAATGGCCAACATCAATATTATTATAGGTATAATTACGGACACGTCCGTGAATGGCTCTGCACTACTCGCCTGAAAATAGAAGGGCTCAATAACGCCGGTAATTAAGTGAATTAATTGAAATAAGCCGGGTTTCTGCATCCATCCGATGTTTTGACCAACTCCCCCCCCTGCATTCGACGATCTTAGAACGGCGATTACCCAAGGCAAAAAACCAACAAAGACCCCAGCAAACATCAGAAGGATCGGCCGGATCTTAATTCGTTGAAAGATAACGATCGCAAGGACTTCCCCGGTGATAACAAACCATCCGAAATAGTGGCTGTAGACGAGGATCAGATTAACGACGATGAGTGCAGATAGGCTTTTTCCCCTAATAAAATAGCGAATAAAGAGCCAAATCGAAATAAGTGAGAGTAGCTGAAGCAAGCTATACATACGCACTTCTTGCGCGTATTTGACCAGCGAACCGTTGACCGCAAAAATCAGGAGACCCACCGTTCTCTGCCAAAACGAAAGCCGAAGTTCCTTCGCGATCATCAAAAACGGAAAGATACAAATACACGAAAGTGTCACCGGCAAAATCCGTAACCATACGAGGCTCTCGCCGCCGACAGATATCCACAATTTTAATAAAACGTAAAAAAGCGGTGGATGGATCAGATCGAGTGCGACAAAGGACAGAATAGTCTGCCAACCGTGCTCCGCGGCGTGAACACTGAATATTTCATCGAACCAGAGGCAACTCCGATCAAGTCCCCAAAATCGAGAAAATACGGCTATACACACGATCAGAACAGTCGCGGCAATACCGATCTTTGTCCGAGTCGACATTTATAGTGAAACGCCGTCACAGAGTTTGCCGCCAATGCTCGTGTAACTTAACAAAACTTCTTTGTAGGTGTCAGTATCGCGGCAGAATGAGTGGCAGCGATCGTAAGGCTTAGAATATATATGAATGCTTACCGCTCGTTCGCGATATTCGTCGAGGTTTAGTATTTGATGAACAGGTGCCTCAAGATCAACTGCGGCCGCCGTATAATCAGCAAGCTCAAATGAATCAGTTTCTTCAAGTTTGCAATAATTTCGCGAAGGATCCATCTCCATAACACGAAAGTTCTGACCGCTTAGACGGCCAACCGGAACCGTCATCCAGCATTTTTGATCCCAATGATCGTGAATGCGAGAGGCCTGTCCTATCTCCCAGCAAATCACTAACATTTCAAATCGCTCATCTTTATGTATCAGATTTCGGGTGTAGTAATTCGGGCTCCAAAACACATATGGTTCCAGCGACTCAGCCGCGACCGAATTTTCACGCAGAAAGCCGTAAACCCCTTCACAAGTAAATGCCTCATCCGGGATACCCTTAAGGCCCTGCACCAATTTTTCTATTGAGATCATAAATTCCATGGCGATGCCAAAATTCCCTTCCGAAAACGATTGCAACAAAATAGTCGAAACATTCTGACTTTTTGCAGAACCCGTTCCGGTGCTTTATAATGGGTGTTTTGTCATCGTTGATTGATTTTCACCCTTATAGTAGTACGGAGGAACTTGATTTGCCAAAAGTAGTAACACGTCAAAAAGCCGAGTCCGAGAAATCGAAGGCCTCGACGAATGGAGATGGAAAGCCGTCGGACGACCCCGCGAAGAAAAGCGGAGCCATCGACGTTGCCCAGATAGAACTAGAGAAAGCCGAGTATCAGCAGCGTAAAGCCTCGCAACTCGAGTCGATCAAGCGTACCGACAAGACGCTTCTGCGGGAAATGTTATATCAGATGGTGCTTGGCCGTATCTTTGAAGAGAAATGTGCCGAAGTGTACCGAATGGGTAAGATCGGCGGATTTTGCCATCTATACATTGGACAAGAAGCGATCGGTATTGGATCGATAATGGCGCTCGAGCCGACCGATATGGTGATCACATCATACCGTGACCACGTCCAGGCGATGGTCAAGGGCCTTACACCTGAAAGTGTTATGGCGGAGCTTTATGGAAAGAAAGGCGGATGCGTCGGCGGCAAAGGCGGTTCGATGCATATGTTCTCTAAAGAACACGAATTCTACGGCGGTCACGGAATCGTCGGCGGGCAGATCGGCGTGGGAACGGGTATGTCCTATGCTGCCAAATACAAGGGTACCGATCAGGTGACACTTTGTTTCTTTGGTGAAGCTGCCGTCAACCAGGGTATTTTCCACGAGTCGCTCAATATGGCTCAACTATGGAAACTTCCTTGTATTTTCATTTGTGAAAACAACCAATACGGAATGGGCACGTCCCAAGCCAGAGCGATGAGTTCGCGGAGTATCGCCAAGAAAGCCGATGCCTACGAGATGGCGAACGAATTTGTCGATGGAATGGACGTAATGGCGGTGCGTGATGCGACGATACGAGCGATCGAAAGGGCTCGGCACGACGGTTCCCCGACGCTGCTCGAGGTTCGTGCATATCGTTATATGGGACACTCGATGTCCGACCCCGGTAATTATCGAACGCGCGAAGAGATCGCACGTTATCAGGAGCGCGACCCGATCGTTCTCTTTAAGGACAGTCTAAAAGAAGCAAAGGTTCTTACTGACAAGGATTTCGAAAAGATTCACAACGACGCGGTCGAGGCAGTTCAGCGTTCGGTTCAGTTCGCCGACGATAGCCCGTTCCCTGATGAAAGTGAATTAATGACCGACGTTTACGCTTAAAGGATTATTATGGCAGTTTTAACTATCCGCGATGCTTTGAATCAAGCTCTTCGAGAAGAGCTCTTAAGAGATGAAAACGTATTCATAATGGGCGAGGAAGTCGCCGAATATGATGGTGCCTACAAGGTTACAAGGGGTTTATGGAAAGAGTTTGGCGACAAGCGAGTCGTTGACACGCCTATAACCGAACTTGGATTTGCCGCGTTGGGCGTTGGAGCAGCGATGGCGGGGCTACGTCCGGTGATCGAATTTATGACCTGGAATTTTTCGCTTCTGGCGTCAGATCAGATCATCAATCACGCTGCCAAGATGCTCTATATGTCGGGCGGCCAATTCAAGGTACCGATCGTCTTTCGTGGCCCTAACGGCTCGGCATACCAGGTGTCGTCCCAACACTCGCAGGCTCTCGAAGCTCTTTACGCTAACTTCCCTGGGTTGAAAGTTGTAATGCCTTCGACGCCTGCCGACGCCAAAGGCCTGCTCAAATCGGCCATTCGTGACGACAACCCGATCGTCTTTCTCGAACAGGAACGAATGTACGGTAATAAGGGCGAAGTGCCGGACGACGAAGACTTTTTGATACCGCTTGGTGTCGCCGACGTTAAGCGCGAGGGCACAGATTGCACGATCGTTGCACGGTCGATGACAGTGCCGCTCGCTCTGCAGGCGGCCGAGCGTATGGAGACGGAATATGGCGTGTCGGTCGAGGTAGTCGATCCGAGAACGATCAAGCCCCTCGACATCGACACTATCGTTAATTCGATCAAAAAGACCAATCGGCTAGTGATCACCGAAGAGTCGCACGCGTTCGCCTCAGTGGGAGCTGAGATCAGTTATCAGGTGATGAACAGTGCTTTTGACTATCTCGACGCACCGATAAAGCGCCTGTCGGCGGCCGAAACCCCGACGCCGTACGCTCGCAACCTCGAGATATTGGCGCTTCCGGATGTTGAAAAGATCATTGCTGCCGTTAAGGAAGTTTGTTATTTGTAAATAGTTGATCGTAGATCGTGACGGGATCGCAGGTTTTGACCTACTCACGAGCAAACCACTATTTACTATTTTCGATTCACTATTCACAAATATATGGCTGAGAACTTTTTAATGCCGAAACTGTCGCCCACAATGGATGAGGGGCAGATCGCTCGCTGGGTCAAGAACGAAGGCGACAGTTACGAAGCGAACGAGACTTTGGCTGAGGTTGACACCGACAAAGCCACAATGGAAATGACGGCTTTGAAGGCCGGAACCTTGCTCAAGATCATCAAGAAGGCCGGCGATACGGCCAAACTGGGAGAGCCCATCGCGATCATCGGAGCCAAAGGTGACGACATCTCCGCTCTATTGGCCGCGTCGTCTGCCCCGGCAAAGTCAGAAACGCCTGCGTCAGCGGGCGCCCAGAAAGTCGAGGAGAAAGTTCCGGCAGCATCTCTGCCAACGCCCGAAGACCAAAAGCCTAAGGCTGAGGCTGCGTCGACCGGTCGCCTTATCGTTTCGCCGATCGCTGCCCGGATGGCGGCAGAGAATGGTGTCGATCTCAAAACCATTAACGGCAGTGGACCGAACGGCCGCATTATCAAGCGAGACATCGAGCAAGCTATGAGCGGCGGGGGAGCTAAGCCTGCTTCTAAAACATTCACCGCATCAACCGTTGTCGGAGCGTCCGCGTATACCGACGAGCCAACCTCGAAGATGCGGCAGATCATCGCCACTCGTTTGGCGGAATCGATCGGCCCGATCCCGACGTTCTATCTGACGACGGAGATCGAGATGGACAACGCGGTCGCTCTTCGCAAAGCTGTGAACGCCAGCGTTTCCGAGGCCGAGAAGATCAGCCTTAACGACATCGTTGTCAAAGCGTCGGCGATGGCACTCGTCAAACATCCTTTCGTCAACGCTTCGTATCAGGACACGAATATTCGTTTCTACGAGCAGGCGGATATCGGCGTCGCGGTTGCTATCGACGAAGGCCTGATCACGCCGGTCATTCGCGGGGCGAATCTGAAAGGCTTTCTTGAGATCGCCGCCGAGATCAAAGACCTCGCCGCCAAGGCGAAGGCGAAAAAGCTGCAGCCCGAGGAATACACCGGTGCGACCTTCTCGATCTCAAATCTCGGCATGTTCGGCATCAAAGAGTTCACCGCGATCATCAACCCGCCCGAGGCCGGCATCCTCGCCGTCGGCGGAGCGGCCGAGGTTCCCGTCGTTCGCGACGGCCAGATCGTCATCCGCAACATCATGAACGTCACCATGTCCTGCGACCACCGAGTAATCGACGGCGCCACGGGCGCCAAATTCCTCCAAACCTTCAAGCAAATGCTAGAAAACCCGGGAATGATGTCGGCGTAGTAATCAAGACTCGATATGTTTGATGAACATTACAAGGATGGTTCATTCGCGGGCGAAACGTCGCGTAAGTGGCGGCTAATCGGCGTCAGGTTCGGGATACTCGCGGTTATTGCGGTCATCGGTTTGGGAGTCGCGGGATACTTGAAGTGGTCGAAATATTCACTTCACAACAGTCCCATCGAACGGCACGAGAAAGCAGACGCCCAATTCATTCAGGTTTACGACGGAAATGGGAATTCGATCTACATGATCACATACACATTCAACGTAAACGGAAAGACCTATGAAAACGTCTTTGAGTCAAAAGTCCGCCCCAAATACCCGCGAGGCATCGTTTGGTACAATCCCGACAACCCTGATGAGAACGAACTCCAGCCAATCCCAAAAGAAGAAGAATATAAGGGTACCGACCGCAAATAACAAAAATTTAGCGAGAGTTTTCGTCGCGGAGCGACGGTGTGATTGTAGCCGTGGGTGATAACCCACGGTAGATTCGATAGAACGATCTCGTCGCGTCAGCGACGGTTGAATATCAACGGTTGATTCAATTGCCGCTGACGCGGCAAGATTCCTTTGCTCACACGTTCCGTGGGTTGTCACCCACGGCTACAGTCATTCGACCGCGATGCGGTTGGCGTGACTCTTATGTCCCTGACAGGGACGGATATAATAGCGTAGGGTGAAACCCTACGAAAGAAGCCAAATAATTGATCGCTCCCAGAAGGGGAGCAACAAAACCGCACCGATATTCGTCCCATTCAGGGACGGAAACCGCTATACATCCGGACCCCGGGGTTTCACCCTGGGCTATTATGTTTGTCCCTTTCAGGGACGGGAATGAAGAAAAGCCTGTGTTTGCGGCCTCCTTTTTTGTTTACAGACCCGAGTCCGCGGAGCGGACGGCATAGCTTTAGCCCCATGTGGAGCGGAGCGGAACATGGGGTAATGATGCGTGATTTGGTCGAGTGTGTGGAACACACGGCATATGTCGCATGCTACGCACGCTTTGGGTCGGTTGGTGGTGCTTGTCTACACGTTTCGGCTACGCCTACACGTGTCGCTAAGGCTATTTCGCAGCTTCGCAGCTTACGAAGCCCGTGTCTACGGGCTATTTCGCTTTGATGAGTTGCCACTAGCTTTAGCCGGTGGTTCGGGCATCTCTGGCATCCCTCGGTTTTAGCCGAATGTTGGGCTAAAGCCCCAAGATTCATTTTAGAGCGCAGTCCACTAGCTGAAGCTAGTGGCAATTTATTACGATACGAACTGAGACGCCCGCCACGGAAGCGGGCTTTTCGTTTGTGAGACGGCTTGGTGTTACTCTCTTAGCTTGGAAAGTAAGCAAGATAAATCATTTGGCCCGTTCGCGGCTTTGCTCGTGGCTCAGTTTCTATTCGGTTCGCTGCCGGTGATCGGCAAGGTCGTGCTGGCCGTGTTGCCGCCGATCGCCCTGGTCGGTATGCGGACTACGATCACTGCGATAATTTTGATCGGGATCCAATCGTTTCGCGGCAGATTTTGGCTGCGCGACAAGAGTGACTACTGGCGATTTGCTCTACTCAGTCTGTTTGGCATCGTGATCAATCAACTGTTTTTTATAAGCGGGCTTTCGCTTACGTCGGCTTCGAACACTTCCCTTTTGGCGGTTATGATACCGGTCTTTGCATTGATAATCGGTTCGGTCGCAGGATTTGAACGACTGACGGGCATCAAGATCATCGGCATCGCCCTTGCCGCGATCGGCGTGATCATCCTGATCGATCCACGCAATGCATCATTCTCATCGCAGACAACTCTCGGCGACATCTTTATAGTCATCAACTGTCTCGCGTATGGCATTTTCGTCGCGACTTCGAAAGGCGCGATAATGCGTAACGGCGTCTTTCGCTCGATGATGTGGGTGTTCATCTTCGCCTGCGTGGCCTGCATACCGCTTGGGCTCTGGTCGTTGTCAACGATCGACATCGCCGCCGTCCCGACTCATATCTGGCTCATAGTGCTGTGGATTGGCATCGGAGCGACCGCCGCCCCGTATCTGCTGAACGCAATGGCTCTATCTAAGGTCGATCCGTCGATGGTCGCGGTGTTTGTCTATCTGCAACCACTGATCGGGTTTTCGCTGGCGTGGATGTTTCTGGGTGAGAGTATCGGGGTCACATTTATTATTTCTGCCCTGCTGATCTTCGCCGGCGTTTACCTTGTCACCCGAAGGTTTAAGCACTCAGTAGCCTAGATGATTCGTCGCCGAAACATTTATAACGCAGATCGCGTAAAATGGCGTACTATATAGACTCGTTAAATGCCTACACAGATCACACAGATCGATGACGTCGAACGCGCGGTGACCACCTATCGCGTCGAGGGCGAGATGTTTGCCGAAGACGTCGTACTGCTGTCGCGCCTGGCATCTGAACAGCGATCCGAGACAGGAAACAGCATACTTATCGACATTGCCGACCTCGATTTTATTGATAGCGATTCGGCACCGCTTCTGCGGCGACTCGAGACGGAGCAAGGGATCGAGATTACCGGTTCTGAGATCTTTCTGCAAAATATCGTCAACGCCGCCGAAAAGGCTTGAACTCCGCTGCTGACATTTCTTGCAAAACACTGTAACTTGTAGTCAATGAAGACCGATAAGATCGCAGATCTGGTTAGCGGAACCCTGCAAGGCGACCGAGATGTCGAAATAAACCATGGCTCCGACATCGCCGCGGCGTCCGCAGATAGCCTCGCCTTTACCACAACGACTGACAACGTGGTCACCGCCGCCGGATGCGTGCTCGCGATCGAGGGAGCCAATGTTTCGGCCGCGGCCGTTATTTTTGTTAAAGACCCAAGACTCGCATTCGCGATCGCTTGCGAAGTTTTGCATCCTGCCAAAACACGCGAACCCGAAATACATCCGACCGCTATAATTTCAAGATCTGCGATCATCGGTGAACGTGTGTACGTCGGTGCTTTGGTAACGATCGGCGACGGATCGTCGATCGGTGACGGGTGCCAGATCCGTTCCGGTGCACACATCGGCGACAACGTAAAGATCGGGGCACGCTGCACTCTGGATCCCGGAGTCTTCGTCGAAGACAATTGCACCATCGGCAACGACGTCATTCTCCACAGCGGCGTCGTTATCGGCACTGACGGGTTTGGATTTGCACGCGACCGAGATCGATACGTCAAGTTTCCTCAGATCGGAACCGTCGTGATCGAAGACAATGTGGAGATCGGCGCCAATTCGTGCGTAGATCGCGGTGCTCTTGGCGAAACCCGCATCGGCGAAGGCACCAAGATCGACAATCTCGTCCAGATCGCACACAACGTGACCATTGGCAAACATTGCGTGATCGCCGCGCAGACCGGTATTTCGGGCAGTACCGTCATAGAGGACAATTGTGTGATCGGCGGCCAAGTCGGCATGGGCGATCACGCACGCGTTCAAAGCGGCGCCGTGATCGGTTCACAAGCCGGCGTATTGCCCGGAAAGATCGTGAGGCCCGGCGTATGGTGGGGAACGCCCGTGCAACCGCTCGACGAATACAAACGCCAAAACGCCCACGTTAAGTCGTTAGGACGAATGAAGGACGAACTGAAGTCGCTACGGTCGAGGATCGATAAGATCGAACGAAATGAAGAATAGTTATTTAGTCGCAGTTCAGCGTAGTTCAGAACACGGTCTAAGTCGTCAATCGGAACGCTGCGAAGCTATCAGTCGCAGGATTGCCGAGGCCGCCCGCTCAGAAGTTCCGCCGGGACCAAGTTTTGCCGCGATATCACGCAATTTTGTCCTCATTTCCTTATTTACATCTGGATCCATCAAACGCTCCAACTCTACAGACAATATCGAAGGCGTGAGGTCTTTTTGAATTAATTCCTTCGCAATACGCTCGCCGGCTATTAGATTGATCAATCCGAAGTGCTCGACGCTGATCAATGGCGTGATCAGCGAAAAATTGATCTTTGAGGTCTTATAAACTATAACCATCGGTGTGCCGATGATGCCCGTCTCGAGCGTTGCCGTGCCACTCGTCACCGCTGCGACATCCGCAACATTCAATGCATCATAAGTTTCACCGGTTACGACCCTGATAACATCCGGCAAAATCCTACCGATCAGTTTGGCATCATCGATAGCCGCTGAAACATCTGACAGATGTCTCTCGTGGGCGATGGGAATCACAAACTGATACCCATCACCGCGTGAAATCATCTCGGCCGCGGCCTCGATCAACACCGGCAAGATACGGACTATCTCCTTTCGGCGACTGCCGGGAAGCAACGCGATGATCGGAAGATCAGGATTCAAAGAGTGCTTTTTGCAAAACTTGTCGCGGTCCATACTGGGGTGGACTTCGCTCGCAAGCGGATTTCCGACAAATTCTACGTGATCGACGCCGAGTTTGGCGTACCACTCTTTCTCAAAGGGCAAGATCGTCAATAGTAGGTCAACATACCGCCTGATCGTTCGAATTCGGTATTGTCGCCACGCCCACATTTGTGGAGATATATAATAGACAACGGTGAACCCTCGTTTCTTCAACGATTTAGCGAGTTTAAGGTTAAATTCGGGAAAATCGACGAGGATCGCAACTTGCGGCCGCCGAGTAACGGCAGCATTTCGCAAAGCACGAAATGCCGACAGGAACATCGGAAGTGCCAAACCGATCTCGGCAATGCCCATTATGGCGAGTTCGTCGGCAACAACTATGGGATCAACACCCGCACCACGCATCATTGGGCCCGCCGAACCGAAGAAGTCCCATTTCGCCTCAGGATCACTTTGGCGTATCGCTTCGACCAACTTGGCGGCGTGTCGATCCCCTGACGGTTCTCCGGCCACTATCATTATGGATCTGGGTAATGGCATCTTAACGTAAGTCATTATTGTTAAATGATATAAGCTACTTTTACAACCCGGCGTTCACTTTGTGGCATCAAACGGTAGGCATTAGACAGTATAACTTCGTTAATTGACGATATGTGCCTTGCAGAACTCGTCCATTGCGCTTAAAATTGAGTGTTTTGGATAGTGGTTTGAGAGCATTCGGCTCGATTTGTTTTTATTTTGTTTTTATTTGGTGGAGGAGTCTGTGACCTTTCGTCGTACATTTCTTTTATTCGCATTAGCGATCTTTTCAATGTCCGTGTCCGTTTCGGCTCAAATCGAGTCGGTAATCGGGCAATTGTCCAATTCAGGAGCCGAGTCATTTGCGGGCGGTATAAGCGGTGACGGCAGATTTGTCGTATTCGAGTCGCGTGGAAATCTGGCAACGGAAAACCCACGAAACGCGGACTATAATCCGGAAATATTTCTTTTTGATTACGCTCAACGCCGAATATTTCAGTTAACGGATACGAAGAGTGTCTTGATCGATACTACCAAGGCTCTTACTTTCGACAATATTCGCGTCGAGATCGTCAATACGCGTCCGGTGATCAGTAATGACGGCAAGTGGATCGCGTTTTCATCCAATGCCACAACCTCCACCCCGACAACACCTGATGCGACAAATCCGGGAAGTTTTGACGGCAACACGTACACATTGCCAACGCCGAGTCCATCGCCAAGCCCGTCCCCAAGTCCAGGTGCAAATCCGCTGACGAGTGACGGCAATACTGAGATCTGGCTATATCAAATACCATCAATCGCTCCGGTTGCGGATCTTTCGGCTGGCGAAGAGATTCCGTTAACAGATCTGGCGGGCGGAACTTTTATTAGGGTTACGAATTCACTTCCGAGTCAATTACCGCGGCCGGCAACGTCAACAACCGGTGCATACATCGCTGATGACAATCACGATGCCAGTATAAGTGATGATGGCTCGGCGATCGCCTTTGTTTCGACTCGGGATCTAGTCCCATCAGTTGGAAACCCCTTTCCGGCTGAGGATAATGACGAGATCTTCACATTTGTCCACAGCATTTCGCCCCGCGGCACGGCCGATAACATTGGCGGCGGAGCGACCCTTTCGCAGGTAACGAAAACGCCTCGCGGCCAGATCTCTAATCCGATATACAACAAGAATCCGACTATAGCTGGTGATGGGCTCCGTGTAGCTTTTGCTAGTACGGGCGACAATCCGATTGTCGGGATGACCGGCGGAGTTAACCCATTGGCAAGCCGCAATGAGGAGATATTTTACGCAGACCTTAATGTTTCCGGTGCTCCGGCAGGAACTAAAAAACAGGTAACGACGACAACGTCCACAAATTTAGGCGATCCGGTCAACATTCTGGACCTCGGACGTAGAATGAGCCGTGATGGCAAATACATCGCGTTCGATAGCTATGCTGACCTCGCAAATGAGAACAGCGGAACGAACTATACCTCATTTGCATTGTATTTATACGACGTCGTAGCAAACACATTCCGACGGATCGGATCTCGCAGCGACGCAGATGCTCAAGCTCAGGGCGGGGACGTGTTACATTACCCCGGCTTTACAGATTATGGGATTACCGGTGAACCGGCCACTCTGATGTTGGAAACCCGTATGAACATAAAGCCTGACGGCACAATTCCGACGAACCCTGTCGATGGCCTGAATAATACGACCGAACGACAGTCACAACTTTATTCATTTCCTTTAGGAGTGCCTGCTGCGACTGCAACATTTACTCGACTTAGTAGGTTTCCGGTACCGGTATCGTTTATCTCATCGTCGCAGCCGATCACGAGCAATTCATCGAAACGCTTTGTTTTCAATCTTGCATTGACTGAGTTGGGCCTTGGTAATCCGGACCTGCAATCTGAGGTTTATTATATGGTCACCCCGACGGTGACAAATCAGTCGTCGATAACAGCGAACTTCGCAACAGGGGCGACGAACATTCCAGTTTCGCCAACGATAGTGCCGACCCCTAGCCCGACGGCTACACCGAGTCCGACGCCGACACCTTCGCCGACCCCAACCCCGACGCCTTCGCCGACGCCGTCCGGGTCGCCGACGCCAACCCCGGTACCTAGTCCGACACCGACTCCTCAGACGCCGGCAGCGGTTCACGGTCTGGCACCTGGTATGCAGGCAATAATGAATTACCAAGCCAGCTTTGACCGAGCGATCGTTGCCCGCACGGCAGTGGGATCTCTCGAACGGAGTTTCACGCTTCCGATCGAATTGAGCGGTGTGTCATTGACTATTAATGGGGTCGCCTGCGGATTGAGTTCGGTGGGACGTCATAAGATCGAATTCGTTTTACCGACAAGCTTGGCGTCATCGTCGGCCGGAACCGTCTATTCGATGGTGTTGAACAACAATGGTGTTCAGATGAAGACAGATGTGACGCTGGTTCCGGCTCGGCCCGATATATTTAATGTGGCCGGGATCATCGCCCCCGGAGGTCGAGCAAAGATCGAAAACGTCACTAATCGGGTACACACTACTGAACCGTTTACCGTGACCACCCTACGCATAAGACCGCCGGGCCGGACTGCGACAGTATTGCGAGTTTACCTGACCGGCGCTCAAAATTCGATCGTCGGTAATACAAGTGTGCGGGTAGGTGAATTCGGCTTGTTGCCAACAACTATTCAATCGAATGCGGTAATGGTCGCTCCGGGTGTTTACACCATCGATTTCCTGCTTGATAAGGGAATGGACATGGGCGGTGACCAACCGATAATCGTGACTATATTTTTGGACGGGGTTGCGTACACATCGAGGCTTGATGACACGACAAGTTTCTTTAAGATCTTGTAATATTGGCTCTTCGTACTTTAATTAAAAGGAAGCGAACACTCCGCTTCCTTTTTTAATTGGAAAAGGTTGAGACCAGATAACTTGATCGTTTCATTGCGAACAAATTGCGGTTAGATTATTCTTTTATTGTAACGATCCAACTCATAATGGCCGTCTAAAACGTCAAATTCTTTGCCAGTGAACGGCAATTGTCTTGGAATGCGGTCAATTCAAAAATAGGAGTCCGGTAGGATTACGTCCGGAAAAGGTGTAAGTATTATGAAAATTTCTCCGAAGGTTTGGAAAAACGGTCAATTTATAGATTGGGATGACGCCCGAATACACGTGATGTCACACGTCGTCAATTACGGATCCAGTGTTTTTGAGGGTATACGATGTTATGACACCGCGAAAGGTCCGGCGGTTTTCAGACTGCCTGAACATATGCAGCGTTTGATCAATTCCGCCAAGATCTACCGCATGGAATCGCCTTTTTCGCGAAAAGAGTATTGTGATTCTACGGTAGAACTTATACGCCAGAGCGGTCTCGACGAATGTTACATTCGTCCGATCATTTTCCGCGGATTGGATGAGGTGAAGCCTGCCTTTGGAGTCAACCCCTTCCCCAATCCGATCGAAGCGTATATAGCAACTTGGGAATGGGGCAAGTATCTTGGCGACGAGGCACTAGAAAGTGGAATAGATGTATGTGTGTCGAGTTGGACCCGCATTACATCCAATTCGATGCCGGCAATGGCAAAAGCCGGAGCGAATTATATGAATTCTCAGTTGATCAAAATGGAGGCGTTGCTCGGCGGATTTTCTGAAGGCATCGCTCTCGATGATCGTGGATATGTTTCAGAAGGTTCGGGCGAGAATATATTCCTGGTCAATGGCGGAAAACTGATCACGCCCCCGCTCGGTGCGTCTATATTGCCCGGCATCACGCGCGACTCGATAATCCAAATCGCACGCGAACTCGGGATCGAAGTCATCGAAACCACGATTCAACGCGCGGCGTTATATCTGGCAGACGAGCTATTTTTCACGGGAACTGCTGCGGAAGTTACCCCTATTCGGACTGTGGACAGGATCACGGTGGGTTCGGGCAAACGTGGCGAGATCACCAAACGACTTCAGGAAGAATTCTTCGGCGTTATAAGGGCTGAACGACCTGCACCGTCTGGAAAAGATTGGTTAACCTTCGTACGTTCTAAAGATGAAAAAAGCGGCGGAAGTGTAGCGGGTTCCTAGCCCTGGCTGTCGTTTTTCCATCATTTTGGATGGACTTTGATAAAGCACGTGAATGCCCAAAGGGTTGACCGTGCTTTTTCTTTTTTCGCACTTTGTCATTTCTGATCATTTTCACTTCGGATGGATCTACCAAATAAGCTGCGCACATTTACTTTGGAGGGTACTGTTTTCATTTGCGGTGCGATGGTAATGACCTTCGAGATCATCGGCTCACGAATACTCTCGCCATATATTGGGGCGTCAACATATGTTTGGACTAGTTTGATAGGCGTAATACTTGGCAGTCTGAGTTTCGGTTACTGGCTAGGTGGTCGACTCGCCGACCGAAAACCCGATATCAAGATATTGTCATCCGTTATATTTTTTGCCGGTGGTTTGATCGCCATTACGGTACTGGTCAAGGAGATAGTCCTGTCGCTGGTTGCCACTGCGCCTGTAGGAATCGAATTGCGGTCACTTATTGCGTCGATACTACTTTTTGCACCGGCAAGCGTAGCACTTGGAATCGTTACGCCATATTCCATCAAGCTTCGGTTGGATTCGCTTTCAGATACGGGCAAAACCGTTGGCCGATTATACGCCCTCTCCACCATCGGAAGCATTTTAGGTACATTCGCCGCGGGGTTCCTCCTAATTCCGTTTGTCGGAAGTCTGCGAACCCTTTATGGAATTGCCGGAATACTCATCGTCGTATCGATAGTACTCGCCCCGTTCTCTGCCACACGACGAAACCTAGCGGTATTGATAATATTTGCTTTTTCGATAGTGTCCAGCGAGGTCAACGCCTATATTCTTTACCGTGCAAGCGATCTCTATGATATTGACACTGAATATAGCCGCGTGCAGATTTTTCAAACGACCGACCCGAAAACGGGAAAGCCGATTAGAGCTTTGGCCACCGATCCGTATTTCACCCAATCCGCAATGTTTCTGGACAGTGAAGAACCGGCCCTAGAATACAGTCGATTCTATCATTTGGCCCGCCATTTCTCTCCTGACTTCGCAAAGGTGCTCGTGATCGGAGGCGCCGGTTATTCGGTGCCAAAGGACTTTATTCGTCGCTACGAAGACGTCAAGGTCGATGTAGTTGAGATCGACCCGAGTATGACCGCGATCGCTCGCCGTTTTTTTCGATTGGAAAACAATGATCGTTTGCGGATCGTGCACGAGGATGCACGCACGTTTCTGAATGCAAACAAGTCCGGTACTTACGATGTAATTCTAATGGATGCGTTCGGGTCGCTGTTCACAGTTCCCTATCAATTGACTACGATCGAAGCAGTTCGTGAGATCAGTCGTTCTCTGAAAGATAATGGCCTTGTGATCATAAACCTCGGCTCCGCACTCAAAGGCCCGGGCAGCGAATTTTTGCAAGCGGAATTGGCAACCTACAAGAGTGTGTTTCCTCAAGTAAGCGTCTATAAGGTGAATAGTGAGTATGAGGACGAACGCTTGCAGAATCTGATGATCGTCGCGACACGTTCGACGCAAGGACAATCATATGCGTCACCCGACCCGGAAATGTCACAATTGATGCAAAATCGATACGTCGGTGATATTCCTCAAACATTGCCGATCATCACGGACGATCTCGCTCCGGTAGAATTTTATAACTCGATCGCGCAAAATCGCTATCTTCAGGAACGGCTTAAATAGACCTATCTGATCCCTTGACCAAACTGTTGCGTTCCAAAGGCACCGATGCCATTAAGTCGAAAACTGAGAGCCCATCGGTTCTCGCTGCGGACGCCGACATTGAAAGTATAATATTGTAAGGCTAATGAACAGCAGTCGTAAGCATAGCCGATCGTGTAGAGCGAGCTGATAAGCGGAGATGATTTTGCGGCTCGACGATTCTGAAAATCAAAGAATAGTGATGTGCCGCCGTACCACCCCTTATCGCGATTTCCAATAAATATCGATGGACTCCACTGTGATCCACGCAACGTTCCCGCCTCTTTGCCGGCGCTGTTCGAGTAAGGCAAAAGTGTCGGAATAAGGGTTACTGCGCGAGTGTAGTAAAAAGTCTGGAATATCTTCAATAGTTTTGTATCGTAACCAACGGTTGCCGAGATCGCCCGCAAACCGTCGCCCTGAACTCCGACGTCCATTCGCGAATTTACAAAGATCGTCCGCTGCGGTCGATATGTAGCATCGATACTCAAAGGCGAAAAGCGACGCTGAACACCACCAAAGGTGTAATAGCTCAACGCAGTGATCGCTTCGATCTGATTACGTTGGCCCGCTATAAGAGCCCCGCCGAACGACTTGTCGAAAAAATACTTGCCTCGAATTGTTAGAGCAAATATCTCATAGGGCTGAACCGCAAGAGGCTTCGCTTTACCTGTCGAGGGTTCCGACGTCAACCTGAGTTTTTCCTGAGCATCTTTCGTGATCGCTTCAGAATAGCGCCGCGTGTATATACGATTCGTTACGCCATATTCAAGCTCGTTAGTGTCCGTTATGGTATCAATGTAGTCGAAACGGATGATCCTGTTAAAGTTATCAACTCCTTTAACAAACCGGTAAGTCAGAAAGGGTTCGATCACGTGCCGAAACCGAAATGATTTGTCTTTTCCGTAAAAATTCCTGGCTAGTGCAACCGGTCTGACATCAAGCTGGAATTCGCCGTACTTGCGAATCAGATCGCGTCCGACAACTCTTCTAGAAACGTCAAACGAATTGGAATAGTACGTCGCCCTAGCCGCCGCAGACAGAGTAAAGTTGACGTATTTTGTACGAAACGGAGCCGTGATCTGTGGATAGAAATCAAGGCGCTGGCCCAGAGCAGGCGTAGATACCGGTCGCCCACCCGTCATTTGCTGATAGAGAATAGGGTCGTCAACGTCTTCGCGCCTTGAAACTCCTTCAAGGCTGGTCTTGAAGGAGAAATAGACGCCATTGAGGAATGACAGCATCGATGGCCGCTTTTCAAAATTCACACTTGGTAAATTACGGGTTTTGATACGTACATTCGGAATTGAGATCACCTGCGAACGCGTCAGCAAATTTAGGGTGTAGTTGTTCCAACTCTTGTTCACAAAGACCTGCGAAACCTCGATCGGCGAAATTATCTGTTGAATTCCATCCGAAAATACCTGTCGGAAAGCAAGGTTCGACTTCAATCGCACATCCGCGGATGCCGTGAACCCGTTTTGAAAATAGTGTACACCCTGAGCGTATATGATCGACCCGCCCTGATCCGGATGTGACGTATCAGCATTCGGACCAAATATCCGATCCTTTACAGCATAAAATCCAAAATCAAAATATGAACGCGAATTTGCCCGCGTCCTGACGTCCATTCCATACCCGAGGCCCCGATTGCTGTAAATATCGCCACGAAGTACTACATCTGCGCTGTTTCCGAGAGTTTGATAGTACGCGGTCGATAGGCGGAACCCCTTGTTCGCTGAATAGGCGAATGACGGAGTCAAAAACCCTGAACTTCGGTCTTTCTCTTTAATGGGGATGGACGCATACGGCAGATAGAGTAGAGGTATATCCTTAATACGGAACTTAGCGTTTTTCAGCTTCAGTTTGTCCTTAATACTGATCCTTGCTTGATCGGCGGTAAAACTCCACTTCGGCACGGCCTCTTCGCAGGCGGTAAACTTCCCCTTCGTTATAACCAATTCATTGGCACCTACGCGCTCAACCCGGTCAGCCGTAAAATAGATTACCGTCCCATCATTCGTCTGGTTCGTAAATCCGGTCGAATCTACAAAATATCCAAGCTTCGTTTGATAATTCCAAATCCCTCGAGCGCCTGTTATGCGTTGGTCGTCACCTTGATCAAAAATAACGCTACCTTCGGCATCCATTTTATTTTCGGTCTCATAGATCGTGATCTTGTCCGCCTGCATTCGGTAGATCCCGTATCGCACGTCCACATTCCCTATATGGACGATTATGCGCTTTCCCTTTTCGCCCTCCACCGTCTGCCGGTCGGAATAGACAACAATTTCATTGTTTCCGCCTTCCTGTTCTACTCCAGATTTCTTTTTTGGTGTTGGCTGGGCAACGCTCTGTTCGGCTGAGATCGGGTTGATATTTGGCGTATCAGTTATGGGATTCGCAACTTGGCGTTCGACCGGATTGGATTGCTGCGCGGACGCTAGCGTGGCGGCCACTACAACGAGTGAGAAGACAATAAATAGATTGAAAAACCGCATCGAATCAATAAGTTAATTAACGATGCTAACACGAACCGAGTTAAAGAATAAAGCGGTATGCTAGACTTAGAATCTAACGATCACTGTGCCTGAATTAACCGCTCAAACCGTGTTGGTAGTCGAAGACGAAGAATTGATGAGGGCTATCCTTCGTCAACTGATTGAGGATGCCGGATACAATGTGGTAAGTGCCGATAGTGCGGAATCAGCCATCGAAGCGTTCACCTCGAACGACGTTGCCGTAACACTGACCGATATAAAAATGTCGGGTAAGGACGGCCTTCAACTGCTGGATCAAATTAAAATAATAGACAACGAGGCAGTAGTCATTATTATGACCGCATTTTCGTCAGTGGACACTGCGGTCGCGGCCTTACGTAAAGGCGCATACGATTACGTCACGAAACCGTTTGTCAACGATGACCTACTTCAGACAATAAAAAATGCCGCGAAGTTAGGCAAGCTTTTTCAGGAAAATCGTGTATTGCGGCGCGAACTGCGACGCCATTATGGATTTTCGGAGATCGTCGGCAAGAGCGAACAAATGATGCGAATCTTCGATATCATTAGAAAAGTTGCTGATACGAACGCGAGCATTTTGATCCAAGGTGAGAGCGGTACAGGAAAGGAGTTGGTCGCACGATCGATTCACCTTAATAGTCAACGGGCGGACAATGCGTTTCTCGCGATCAACTGTGGTGCCCTGCCCGAATCACTACTCGAGAGTGAGCTTTTCGGTCATAAAAAAGGCTCATTTACGGGTGCGGTTGCCAACCGTGACGGCCTAATCCGCTCGGTGGACGGGGGCACTCTTTTCTTGGACGAAATCGGTGAGATGCCGTTCGCACTCCAGGTGAAATTGCTCAGAGCACTGCAGGAGCACGAGGTCACACCAGTTGGTGCAACTCGCCCGGTCCCATTTGATGCCCGAATCCTTGCGGCGACCAACAAGGATCTGGCTAACGAGGTCGAAAACGGTACTTTTCGTGAAGATCTTTACTACAGGTTAAACGTGGTCGAAATCGCCATTCCGCCACTCCGTTATCGCCGAGAGGACATTCCGTTATTAATTCAGCACTTTGTCGCTAAACATCGGCGTGGCTCAGGCGTCCCTATAAGTGGCTTGTCGAAACCTGTAATGGATGCATTATGTGGTTATGACTGGCCGGGAAACATTCGCGAATTAGAAAATACGATCGAGAGGGCGACCATCCTGGGCGGTAACGAAATCCGGCTTGAGGACTTACCTGCAAAATTACTGGCCAATACTCGAAATACCGATTCGAGTTCATTCGGACCAACACTTGACGAGGTTGAAAAGAAATATGTGCTCGAGGTTTTGACTGCATTCGGCGAGGATAAGAATGCGACTGCCCGAATATTGGGGATCGATCTATCAACGCTATATCGCAAGTTGAAAAAATTTAACGAAGAATGAAGTCTATTTAGCACTCATCTCGATAACGAAGTATTCGGTACCGTCGATCCGCACGATCATCCCATCAGAAAACGGCTCTTGGAAGAAAGGCTGTGCAGAGTAGGCGACCCCCTTCAAAGTATCATCCCCAGTTACATCACTCTGAGCTATCAACTCAACAGGAAACCAATTTTCCGACTGAAGTGTCACAGTTTCTGGCGGCTTGATGTTCCGGACGTCTTCGACAATTTTGTCTGCGTCGGCACGGGATACTCGAATCACTGCAACTAACTTCTTTTGCGGTACGATCTCTTTCCAGACGATGTCCTCCGTCTCATAGGGCACATTTATCAACATACCAAGTTCTTCTACGTTCGTCTTAGCCGAGTTTGACTGCGAATTCGATTCGACACTTTGTGGTTGATTAACGTTCGAGGTTACCTTGAATGCACAACCGGCAAAGCCAAAGATGCAGGCAGATGATGCTAGAATAATGGCTAAATTGACCGATTTCATTAGATGATTGTATGCGGAAGTTTAATACTTTGGCAATCTGTCCAATTATATCGATCGATTTACATGATCTGAATCGATCAGTAAAAATATCCGCACGATGCCCAAATACCTGATTGCGTTACCCGGCGCTGTCCTCCGAATTTCTCAACCTCCGCACACATTGCACATATCGTTCGCATCTAATGGAATCTAATCGGCCAATTTATCGATTCGATGTGATGAAGCACCGCACAAGTCGTTCTAGGGGCCGACCCATTTATAATGGATGCTCTGACAATGGCGTTAGGCCTTAAAGGAATTAGACTCGCGTTGGAACCCTAGTTCCAATTGCATTTTAGTTTTTGCGCGTTCTACTGCTAAGCACGTACAATTTGATTACAATCAAAAACTTCTCAATAAGATCGAAATGGAATTAACTGACGAAATATTAGCGACATCAACGGCACGGAATGAGGTTGAACGTTGGGAAAACGAGACACTCTCAAAAGTCATCAAAAGGACGCCGGAGCGAAAGGCCCACTTTGAAGGCGTGAGTCTTGAACCCGTAAACCGTTTGTACACACCGGCTGACTCTGAAACCGCCGACGAGATCGGCTTTCCGGGCGAATTTCCGTATAAGCGTGGTATCCATCCAACTGGCTATCGCGGCAAATTATGGACGATGCGACAGTTCGCAGGATTTTCGTCACCAGAAGAGACAAACCGGCGATTTAAGTACCTTATGGCTCAGGGCCAGACGGGACTGAGTGTTGCATATGACCTGCCGGCACTTATGGGGCTCGATTGTGATTCACCATTGAGCGAGGGCGAGGTAGGAAAGTGCGGGGTGGCGGTGTCTTCGCTCGCTGATTTTGAGGTTTTGTTCGACGGTATACCGCTCGACCAAGTCACTGTTTCCCAGACAATAAATGCGCCGGCACCGATCTTCCTGGCAATGTACTTAGTGGTTGCGGAAAAGCAAAAGGCGGATTTTTCGAAGATATCGGGTACGCTCCAGAATGACATACTCAAAGAATATATCGCTCAAAAGGAATGGATATACCCGATCAAACCGGCGATGAAACTGGTTATCGATACGTTTGAGTACACGACCAAACACGTCCCGAAGTACAACCCGATCTCGGTCTCCGGTTATCACATCCGAGAGGCCGGAGCGACAGCATTGCAAGAACTTGCTTTCACCCTTCGAGACGGCGTCGAGTACGTTCAGTACGGTGTGGAACGAGGGATGGATGTCGATGAATTTGTTCCACGTCTATCGTTTTTCTTTAACGCTCACAATGATTTCTTTGAAGAGATCGCCAAATATCGTGCAGCTCGAGTTATTTGGGCAAAGACGATGAAGGAACGATTTGGAGCTAGGAACGAACGAACAATGCAGTTGCGGTTTCATACTCAGACCGCCGGCGTGTCTTTGACCGTCCAGCAACCGCTGAACAACATTGCCCGTGTCGCCATTCAGGCCCTCGCCGGTGTATTAGGCGGTACGCAGTCACTGCATACAGATTCGTATGATGAAGCTTTGGCATTACCAAGCGATCAGGCAGCTCTGATCGCACTTCGAACACAACAGATCATCGCGGAGGAAACCGGAGTCGCTAATACGGTAGATCCGCTCGGGGGTAGCTATTATGTCGAATCGTTAACTCAAAAGATGATCGACGGCTGCTTAGAATATTTCGATAAGATCGACGGATTCGGTGGAATGGTCGAGGCGGTCGAAGCAGGGTTTCCACAGCGCGAAATACAGGAATCGGCATATCAGTATCAAAAGGCAGTCGAACGCGGTGAGCAAACTATCGTCGGAGTTAATAAGTATGCGATGGATGAAGAACTATCCACCATCAAATTACTGCAGATCGATGAGAATGTTCGTGATCATCAGCTTCTGAGAATGGAGCACGTGAGGTCCGTTCGAGATGGTGGAGCAGTGGCCAACGCTCTCGAAAAGCTAAAGAAGGCTGCCACGACCAACGAAAACACGATGCCTTCGATCATCGAAGCAGTCGCCGCGTATGCAACTGTCGAAGAAATATGTGTTGCTCTACGGGATGTTTACGGCATCTACGAAGAACCGGCCTTTTAAGGTCAGTTTAATCGAGAAGATTGAACAGTCACGTTTCGATACGGCTGTGTACCCAATGGCATTTTTGAAAAATTAGGCGCTCGCTAGGCTGTATCGATCATCGTTTCGATTTTTGAAGTTGCGTAACCACGAACATCTACCAACCTAAGCAATTAGTATTTGCGAGCGGTGTCTTTTACTATACTTGGTAATCGTACTTGACCATAGATGTCTGAGATTCTGTCGATTGTCAAAGAAAATGAAGGGACCGAAGCGACCGCTTCGAGTCGACTGGGAACACTCGGCGAACAAATTGCCGCCGAGGCTCTCGAAAAGAATGGATACCGGTTGGTTTTGCGTAATTTTAAGGTACCCGTGGGGCGTAATAGCAAAGGCGTCCAAGTGACTGGAGAGATCGATATTATCGCACTTGACGGTGATACGATCTGCTTCGTCGAAGTCAAAACGCGTCGGTCCGACGAATTTGCACCGATAATCGCGGCAGTTGATATTCGCAAACAGCGTCAAATTACGAGAACGGCACGAATGTATCGCCGAATCTTTGACCTTCGGGAAATTGCATTTAGATTCGACGTTGTTACGATATTGATACCAAAAGATTCCGAACCGATCACCAAGATCATCCGTTCATATTGGACGGAAAATAAATTTCGGAAGCAACGGTGGCAACACGACCATTGGCACGATAGCGTGTGAAACCATCATCAAGATTCTTACGTATGAGTTTGGGGAAATAAATCAATTAAAACTATGAGAAGAAACCTAACTGCACTTTCGATACTATTGGCATTTTCACTTTTCTCCGCATATGCGGTGATTGCAACTGATCTATCTGAGGATTCGATCATCTCGGGCAAATGGTCGCTAACAGCCGATGCAGGCGGCCAATCGATCCAGATATTGGTCGACCTCAAGCAAACCGGTTCGGATTTCACAGGGACTACCTCTTCAGATATGGGAGGCGGAATGATAGACGGGGGCAAAGTTACCGGTAAGACTTTCACCGGGATGTTACACGCAGACATCCAGGGGAACACCGTAGACTTTAAGATCGATGGCGTCGTCGATGGTGACAAAATGACCGGGACGTTTACTAATCCTTCGTTTGGCTCGATTCCCTTTGCCGCAACCAAAGAGAAATAGCCTAGAGAATTACAAACGAAAAACGCCCAACCAAATTCGTTGGGCGTTTTTCTGTCTTTAGGGCAGCTATTATTTATCCCGACTCAGATTTAATCTAACCCCAACTCTAAACATTCTGCCTGCATCCGGGCGGATGATCGGCAGTGGCATTCCTGTCGTATCAAAGCGTCCGACATTTGCATCTTGATTGCCAAAAACGTTTTCGACGGTTCCATAGATCTCGACACCCTTTTTAACGGATTTAGATGCAAAGATATCAACCAGTTGGAAAGCAGGCGATAAGATCTCGCCTTGAACGACCCGATTTGACTGCGAAGACGCCTTCCAATTTGAATAGAAACTAGCTCTGATATTCGCCCGAAAGCCTAAGTCCTCGTTATCGTATCCTAGCCGAACAAAACCTTGATGCTTGAATCTTTCAGGCAGATACGATCCGGTCGATTTGTCTCGAGCATCCAGATATGTGTATGCCGAGGCAACCGAAAAGCGGGCAGGCAATTTGAAATCCGCATTCGCCTCGATACCCTGAGTGTAGATCTTCGTAATATTATTATAGACGATCAGCAATCGATACGGCCTGATCGGGTATTCGGCCGGATTTAGGCCAATCGATGAGATATAGGCATACGCTTGCGAAAGGCTCAAGGTGCCGGGCGAAGCGAACGGAAGCACGAATCCAACCGTCAGCGGATCGATCATATTTACAACATCGTTTCGAAACAGATTCAGGCCAAATCTGTAGTTCTTTTTCGTACTGGCATATTCGGCACCGATCTGCCACGAACCCGAGTGTTCGGGCCTGAGATTGGGATTACCGAATACCTGATAGAAATTGGTCGGATTATAGAATTTGTAATATAGCTGACCAAGGTCCGGCGCTCGAAAACCGCGTCCCCACGACGCTCGTACGGCGAGGCGGTCCGTAGCCCTGATACTCAGGCCAATTTTAGGTGACACGGCAGAACCAAAGACTGAATGTTTGTCGTATCGTGCTCCAACTGTGACCGTGATCCAGTTTGCCAAGCTGATCTTGTCCTGTCCCCAAAACGTACTGGTATCAGCTCGCTGTCCACCGGTTCCGGACAGGCGATTTATACCCCGATAGCGGTCGGTGGACCACTCGCCGCCGGCCTGCATAATCTGACGCTCACCCCAGATCTGCAAGATCGACGCATCTACTCGGCCGAATCGCTGAAAGAGATTATCGTCCGGAAATGTCTGTCCATTTGCAAATGATGTCTGGCTATACTCATCATATCGCGAAAAATATCCGCGGGCCTGTATCACCGTCTTTACTGTCGGTGCCCAGTTGGCGGAAAGGCCGTAATTCTGGGTGATATCGCGGGTATTGTCATACTGTTTACCGGATGCATAATTCTGTGTAGGATCGGGCTCACCGATCGAGCGGCCACGTGCGTGGCCCATAAATATGTTGGCCATTCCGGTTATGTAAAACTTTGGCGAAATTTCCCACTTTGGCTTTGCGAACACGTCATAGCGATGAAATCCGGCGCCCGTGGTGTCAAAGGTGGAGGGAGTCAGGTCAAACTCATTCTGTTTGTCTCTATTGAAAGTGAAAAAGCCGCTAACCGACTTTTTCTTCATTCCGACCTCAACGCCCTGGCTAAGTACCCCAAAGTTGCCGCCGGAGATCGTAAATCGAGCCTGTAGAGGCTTAGTGGCTTCGCGGGATATCAGATTGACGACGCCGCCGATCGCGTCGGAGCCGTACAGTGCCGACGCAGCCCCTTGAACGACTTCGACTTGTTCGATCTTCCCGGTTGACTGGCGGTCTAGATTGATCGTGCCGCTCTTGATACCGCGGGCGGCAATTATAGGAAATCCATCGAGCATTACCAGAGCTTGTCTCGAGCCTACACCCTGAATCTGCTCACCTGCGATTCCGCTGACCGTTCCGGTATCAGAACCGAGTCGGGTCTGAACGCCCGGGACTTCCTTGAGCACTTCACCGACTGTTTGGTAGCCTTTGTTATCAATGTCGGCTCTCGTCACGACCGAAACTGCGGTGTTCAGGCTTTCCTGCAATTCGGCCTGACGTGAGCCCGAATATACCGTTACCGATGCCCGCAACTCTTCGGGTTGTAGCGTCAATACCAATGCCGACTGTCCTGATGTCACTATCTCTTTGCGAACCGCAAACCCGCCCGCCCTAACTGAAACTTCGTACTCGGCGTTATTTAGGCCGGAAAATACAAAATGGCCGTCGCCGTCCGTGTTCGTCAGGCGTTCGAGTCCGGTCGATCTATTGCGTAATACAACGATGGCTCCTGCGATCGGAGCCTTTGCGGAGTCCTCGATCCGGCCTTCCAGTGAGGTAGATTGAGCTCTCGCTCCACTTACGATCAGTAAAACGGTAACTATATAAATTAAAATGGATGATCTCTTCATATCAAATACTCCTAGTATTCCCGAATGCCATAAATGCATTACGATAGGCTATGTAGTGGCAATGACCGTGCCGTAGCCCACATACTGGATATATTTGGCGTTCTGCCTGAGAATCGCGTGATAATTCGCGATCATAACTGTCTGAGTGCGAGATTTTTCGAAGTGTTGCCGTGCTTGGCGAAAATTCCCGGCTCTGCTACTGACGCGCAAGAAGGCCGCCCTGGATCGAGCGGCCTTACGGAATATCACGACTGGTAGATCGAGGTCACCGCTTACTTCGCGGTTGCTTTGCGTCGGTCAGGATAACGTAGTCCCCGATGTCTGTATGCTTGGCTTTATCAAAGGTCTTAAAATCGTCCTCATAACGCACGGTAACAACGATCGCTCTTGTTTTTGGCCTATATCGAAGCAAGTGTTCGATAGTGCCAAGTCTGCTCTCCGTGTGAAAAGCACCGACGAGGTGGACGACCAATGCACGCTTGTTTTCCTTCAGATACCGTGCGACCGAATTAGACATCGTTGCATCCCAGAGTGATTGCGAAGCTAGGATCTTGTCGATGCCCATCTGAGCCTCGGGGCTCGGGCCCATCAGGGCCTTAAACTTCGCTCCATATGTCTCCGACGGTTCGCCGTAGGGTAATGGTGCGAGCCATTTCTTTGCTTCTTTTGTAAGGCTATTGATCGAATCACGCCCATTTCGCGACACCATATTTACATAGCGTCGTGGAGCGTTGGCGGCGACGATGTCGAGTTTCTTATCTTTTGCGAGTTCAAACAAAGGCCGATAATCGGTCTTATAATTGCCCCATGGACGCGAGCTCGCCATAAACTGTGCTTCGCTGATCAGTCCACGCCAATATTCGTCCACGATGATCTGCACATCGCGTTCGAACATCTCGAGCGAGAGTGCGACCTTGCGCTCAGGCGAGTATTTCGCGACGATTCGGCGAAAGATCTCGGCCTGGATGGCGTGCCCGACGGCGTCATCGTGCTGCTCGCCGAGAAAGACAGCTTCATTCACACCGGCCGCGGCCACGATCTGATCAATGGTCACCGGATTACCTTTTGCATCGAACGCTCGAAACTGCTCTTCGTCGTATTTGATCTGAGCGGACACAACGTTAGCCAAGACGGCCAATATAAAAATCATCAATAGAATTGCTTTCATCTCAAAAAATAACTCCAAGAAAACCAAACACTATTCGTCACAGACCAACATTGCGGCCAGCAGCGGCAACGTAAGTTCGTGGTGCCCCGTAACGGCGTATCCGCGGCCCGCGCCATTAGCCGTCGGACGTCGGACTACGTTAGTCATAGGGCGATAATGCTGTACGAAATCGAAATTAGCGGTCGTAATGTCGTTGAGGCCGTGGCCGAGATTACGCACGACCGTGATCGCCTTTAGGAATATCTCCGGCATAGTAACGGCCGAGCCAAAGTTGATATACACGCCGCCGCCGTCCATCGCCTGCACAAGCGAGCAAAATAGTCGAAAATCGAGATGTGACGCCGCGCCCAACGCCGCACCGTCGCAACTGCTGTGAAAATGGCCAATATCGGCTCCTATGGTCAGGTGAGCGGTAAATGGCACGCGGGCGGAATATGCGGCACATAGCACAGAGATTTTGGAATTGATCGCATCAAGGGCGTTGAGTTCCCTTCCCATCGCCTCGCCAAGCCCGATGGCGTCATCGGCAGCTTTTTTTGCAGCCCTGTTAAGTATCTCACCGGTCTCGCGTGCGGCTCCAAAGTCACCGCTGCCGAGAGTAGCGTCGACGTCCTCGCTGGTAAATCCCACCAGAGCCATCTCGGTATCGTGGACCAAGACGGATCCATTCGAGGCAAATGCGGTGACAAAACCCCGGTTCATCAGATCGATCAGCACGGGCGAAAGTCCCGTCTTGATCACGTGGCCGCCGATGCCCCAGATGATCGGTTTGCCGAGATCTCTGGCCCGGCGAATGGCCGCTACGACCTCGCGAAGCGATCGGATGGCGAGCACATCGGGCAATTTAGCAAAAAACTCAGCCATCGAATCGCCTCGCGCAGGCGGCCTTGCCAGATCTGCGGCCGAGACCTTGCTCGGACGCGACGCGAGCTCGTAAGTCTTGATCTCGCTCAGATCGATGGGTTTGATGTTGCCGTAAACTGACATATATGGGGCCTGCCGCTATGCAAAAATGATAGCACAATAAGTCGAAAAGCCCTGACCGCTGACGGTGAGGGCTTTTCGACAGTGACTAACGTTCAAGCCTAATAATTGCTAGATGTCGCTCCGGCAAAGTTGGGCTTGAAAGTCGGCGTCACTCCTGAGGCATCGCCAAAAAGTCAGCATCGAGGACGCTGTCACTCAGCGTCACGATGCGGCTCGGTGCCTGGAAGAAGAACCGTTTGGAGTTTACCGTCACAACATAAGTCTCGCCGGCCTCGAGGCCATCAAAACGATAGTAGCCGAATGGCCCTGTCAAAACCCTCATCGGCGTCGGCAGAGTATTTCCGCTGATAACCAACACGGCATTTTTGATTCCGCGTCCATCAGCCGTCAAAACCCGCCCGCCAAGAACCACATCCGCCGCCGTCGGTGCCAAAGGCCCGGAACCGGTCCAACGCGAGAATTCCGTGACGCCGATAACGGGGCCAAGAACGTTGTTTACCGTGTCAACGCAGGTCACAGCACACATCTCGGTGACGACCCCTGCTCCCGTACGCTTATAGACTCGATAATTACTCTCGTTAGCGATCACGTCGCTGTCGTCATACTGGAATGTCAGATCAACCGTCAAGTCACCCGTCTCGGTCAGATTCCAGTTTCTCGACAGATCGGTAAATCCGGTAAGCAACGTGTCATCAGGCGTGACCGTCAAGCTCGACGGGAATGTGCCCGCTGTGACCGTTGCTCCGACCGGCGAGTATTGATTCTGCCCAACAGGATACGAGAAAGCGCCCGTCGCACAGAAATCCTTCTTGACCGCGCCGTCGATGAATGCCAAGCTACTGGCTCCGGTAACAGATGCGTCGCAGCCGAGGGTCAGAACATTACCTCCCAAAACGGTCGTTCCCGTTAGGTACAGCCGTTTCGTGATCGTAACGTCGCCACCGATCGTCTCGCCCGCTCCAAGTGCAGCGTTGTAGAACGTTCCCGACGCAATACTGCCACCGGTCGCCTGTACGATCTCGTCCGCGCCAATGTCCGGTGCTGTCGCCGGTCGCGGGTCACCATCGTAATCTTCGGAGACTGAGCCGATCGCATTGCCGGCACCAAGCAGAGGGCTGGTCGAATCTGACAGATGTAAATCATTATTTGAAATGAGTGAAGGTGAAGTCGTGAATGCTTGCGAAGCGTTGTCATTGGTTCCGGCTGCGTGAAGCGAATTTGAGTACGCTGCCAATGCGGGAAGGCTAGTGTAGAAGTTCGCTCCGCCCGCCGTCGTTCCTCGTTGTCCGGCACCTTGCCGTGCCGAATCCGTTCCGAAGAAATAAGCATTGTTATTCCAGGTGAGATTCATACCGGATGTGCCACCTGAAGGCAGATACGCCGAGACATTGGCAATGGATGTCGTTCCGCCCGTGATGTTATTTGCAAATATATTATTGCGGACGTCCATATCGGTCGAACTAGTGTTAACAATAGCGAACGCGGCGGTTAATAGACTGCTGGTAGCGATTCCAGCCCTTAAGCCGTAAAGATTTATCGAGTTATTGTAAATCTGATGGCCACTTCCATTAGCGACGCGCACACCAAAGACGCCGAACGTAGTTGAGAATGCTGCACCGCCTGTCATATTGCCGGAAACATTGCTAACAAAGTTATTCCTCATAACTACATTGTTTCCCGCCGTGATGTTGATGCCATATGAGCCGTAAGTACTGATGTTGGTATTGATAACGCCCTGCACGATGTTGCGGTCGATCAAAGTGCCGCCACTCGAATTCTCAATCCCATAGACGGTGGCCGTTCCGTTGGTTGAAATACCCGAAACGGCGTTCGCGGTGACCTTATTGCCGGAGGCAATCGCACCGCCGCTGTCGCGAATGCCGAACGCAGTAAAAGCACCCGTTCCGGTATAACCGAGCGTAGTCACCGTATTACTTGAGACTGTTGTGTTAACCGCTCCAGTTGCCAACCAGATTCCAGTATCATTTTCATTATCCGTTGAGTTGAAGTTTCCAACGCTGTTGTTGCTGACAGTCGAACCGTCAGCACCTTGGACATAGATACCGACAAGTCTGATCGCATTTGCTCCCGACGTATCTAGTTTGTTTTGCGTGATCATCAAGTTTGCACCGTTGCCCGCAAGAACGGTTGCATTCGTAAAGATACCGATATATGCCTTTTTTATGTCGTTATTCTGAACGATGATGTTATTGAATGTTCCGGCGCTTCCGGTGTCATCGGTCACCACGATCGCCGAGCTCGTGTTAGCACCATTTATAACAACACAATTCTTCAATGTGTTGGCCGTGATTGGGGTTGCTCCGATCGAGCCAAATCGTACAACCTGCGGTGCCGTGGTTGAGGTGTTCTCAATCGTTAGACTACGGTCGCTACCGCCCGAAAGTGAACCGTCGATCGTGACATTGCTCGCACCACTTAGGCGAATCAAGGCAGTCGCCGCCGCCGCACCCGTAATCGACCGAACGCCGCCGCTCGGCTTGATCAGTACAGCGTGATCGCCGGCGATCTGATTCAGAGAATTTGTTCCCATTTCGCCCGTGAGGTTGCTTGTGATATCGATCGTGATCGGGCCGGCCAGTCCGACCGTATTGATCGTTTCAAAAATGCCGCCGGCATTTGTCAGCGACGGATAATTCCCTCCCGAACCAACCGTATACGTCCCTGTTGCCAGAGGCCCGATAACATTGAGAGTTCCCGTTATTTCATCGTTACTGGTGACGGTATCGGTTGCGAGTTCTGCCGTTGCCTTGATGGTGTAAACACCCGCCGAGAGGCCGGACGGAATATTTGCAAAGGTGACTGTAGTGGTGACGCCCGTCGCTATCGAAGCGATCGATCCGAGATCGTTGTAAACCTCGGTCGTGCAACTGCCGTCATTGCAGATGCGGTAGCGGACGGGAACGCCAATCTGCGTTGCCGTGCCGTTGTTAGTGAACGAAGCCTGCGGGGCGAACGCTGTATTCTCGACTTTTGCTACACCATTTGTCGGGTTAACAAACGCCGTCGCCTGTATATCGTTGGAGGCCGGAGCGATAAACGATCCCTCATCCGCACCGATATCGGGGGTTGAGACGTTTCTAGTGTCGCCGTCGAAGTCGGTCGTGATACCAGCTACCGTAATGCCACCGCTTTCGATCTGAGTAGGCGCCATCATATTAATGTGTAGGAAGTTCGGGCTTGACCCCGTCGTGCTCAAGAACGGAGGATTCTCTGAGATCGAGGCTGAATCGCGCGGGGCGATCGTACCCGAAGTGAATACGCCCGCCTTGTATGCGGCGATCGTTTGAGCCGAACTTATCCCGTCATAATAAATTGGCCTACTGGGACCGGGAGTTCCGGCGTAAAAGAGATTGTTATTCGACGTGCTCGCATAGTTAGCTAAGTTTTGCGATGCTCCACCGCTACGTCGGAACGCAACGGTTTGTCCTGATCCATTTTGAACTGAATTATTGACGATAATATTATTGCGAAGATCTAGCTTTGATGTTGTCGCCGTGGTGCTAATCGTGTGGAAGATTCCCGATGAACCAAACCCGGTCCCTGATGTCGGATTAGAAAGATAGACGGAGTTGTAATAAACGTTAAACGTGGAGGATGTAACAGCGGCTGCGGTAATATCTATTCCTCGAATCGCGTTCAAACCTGTAGCCGATGGCGCGGTGAGATTACCGATCAGATTATTTGAAACGTTTACTGTACTTGAATTATTCGTATTTGCGATTTGAAGACCACTAACGATTGAGGTGGACGCCGTTCCGCTAAGATCATATATCTTGTTTTTTGATAGATTCGCCACAGTCGTCAAACTCGACAAGCCAACGACGGTTGTACCACCCGAACTTACTCCACCAATTGTGTTACCCGAAGCTATCAGAGTTGCACCATTAGATGAACCTAAAAGCAATGCCGTGATCGAATTCCCCGTGGTAATGCCCGTGATAATATTGTTGTTGACGGTCGATCCGGCTGCGCTGTAGTTGACGGATATCGGAATTACGGTTCCTGCTTCCGTTGTGATGTTCGAGATCGTATTTCCGTTGATCGTCTTGGTTGGTGTTCCGCTGTCGGTATCGACAATGCCATTAAATGCAGAAGCTCCCGTCAGAGTGAAATTCGAAAAGTTGTTATTGCTAATGGATTGAGTGGATCCGGCCGCAGACGACGCATTCGAGCTCCATATTGTTGTGGTTCCAACGCCCGTTCTTGTAAATCCGGTTACTGATGAATTGTTATTCATAGTCATCGTGGCGGTGGAAATCAGCGATGGGGCAAACGAGAAGAACGTAATTGTGCCGGTTGTGTTTACAGAAATATTTGTGAACGTGTTGCTATCAAAAGTTTGATTGAGCGGATTGCCGCCTTGGATGATGAATGTGATTGCCGACGTAGCCGCGACAGTATGACCCAAGGTATTGAAATCGTTGTTGTTTATGCTGCAAGTCGTGGTTGCGTTGACACTACCGGACGGCATGTTGATACCGTTAATAAGTAGATTTGCACCGGGACGAAGTGAAATATTGTTGTTATTGATAGTCTGCGTCAGTGTACCGGTTGGTGTAAAACTGGATGCAGGTATTTGAATACCGTTCACCGTTCCTGCTGTAATACCACCGTTTGAACTAGCAATTGTATTACGCGAGATATTGAAATTCTTTGTGTTTCTGACCAAAATACCATTGATAGTTCCCGAAAGATTGGCATAGCCCGAGAGTCCAGTCGTAGTCGTTCCGAAATCCGTTATGCTGTTTCCCGTCGGTGCGGTCGCGCCTCCAATGTCAGCACTTATGTTCTGGTCAGCCGCTGCCGTCGGGCCGATATGGACGATACCCATATTCACGTTTGAAATAATGTTGCCGTAAACTTTTAGGTTTTCATTGCCGCCTGCTGCGGTGGTGGCGGTAGCCGATGCCGTGACCGCCGTAGCACTGTGACTTGAGTTGCTGTAGATCCCGAAGGTGTTTTGATATGTCCTATTTAACGAGATCGTATTGTTCTGGATCGTACAGTTCTGTGAGCCGTTCGTCGTAGAAGCATAAAGCAACGCAACGCCCCACTCCGTCATATTGTTGGTTAACGCCGCTTTCGTCGTATTTGCCGGATTCTCCTGCATAACGAATCCCTGGATCGTAATATAGTCGCCACCGATTATCTTGAAGATCGAGTCGTTAAGTGCTCCCGAGGTCAACGCTCCATTAGCCGTAATCGCGGTTCCACCGCTATTGCCATCGATGGTGATCGTATTAGCCGCCGTTCCCGTCGCGGTTATTGAGTAACCACCCGCCGGGGCCGTTTCGGTACCGGACACCGTAATGACGACCGGACTGGTAATCGTCGCCGCATTCAATGCCGTAATTGCTGTAGCGAGGTCGCCGTACGAGAACGCGAGGCCGGAACCGCCGTTTGTCGTTACGGTTGTCGCAAACATCGGAACGGCCGAGGTGGCGTTTTCGGCCGATGTTGAAAACGGTTCATTTGCCGTCAGACCAAAGAAATTCAACGCGTCTGTCCACGGCGAGGCGAAGGTGACGGCTGAGATCGTGATGATGATGAGTGATACGACGATGGTGCGGACGGTACGGATACGGTTGAACATAGTTGCTGAACCCAGGGCGGCATAACCGCGCGTGGGGAAACTCCTTTCTGCTTTTTACTAATATTTGGTTCGAGTAAACACCTAAAACCTTAGGATGTTCGGTAAAAATGGCTGAGCAAGCCAATCTTTCGCAGGTTCGAAGCAAAACAACGAAAATCTATATTATCGAAATTTTCCTGTAATTATAGATATTTGCAGTCTAAAGTCAAGTGACTTTCACCCAAACGGGTGAGGCCGTGAGCAAAGGGGCTTTCATTCTTGCCAGACATCTTTCGCAACCAACAAATGTGTCAATCGCCAAAGCATTAAAGCCTTTGGATCCGCCCCGTCGCGTCGCCATATCGATCCTCTGAACTCGTGCCATAAATCGCGCCATATTGCTCGTTGAGCAATTTGCAACGCCCTTGTCCCAACGATACTTAAATTGGGACAAAAGGTGGGACAAGTTAACTGTTGCATCTATTGATATAACTGCATCTTGTCCCACTGTCCCACGTTATTTGCGTTTTGTGCATTTTGTGTCGACTATGTTGTGTGTCGTCCTGACCAACGCTTTCTCATATACTTTAATCGCTTTTCCAATAAGCTCACAGACCAAGGCTCCGAATAACGCAAATCAGAGATCCATTTCGGGGTCAAACATAATTATCGCACATTTGTTGCATACTGCACAACATCTTATCGATGATACGCAACAAACGTTAAAATTGCCGGCCCGCGAAGTGTCTCGCGAGCCGGCAAGTCTTAAAGAAAATGCGGACGCACGTTACGGCGTCCGGCTAAAGGGTTACGGCAGCGGATCGGCGACGAAGTCGAAGTCCGTTATATCGGCATAGCCGCCAACGGATTGAAAGTTCGGCGTGAACGTGAATCGCTTGGACGACACTGCTACCGTGTAGACCACGTTGCTCGGTTGTCCCGTGAACGAGTAGTAACCGAACGCTCCGGTGAGCGTAGTGCGTTTCGGTCCCATACCGCTATCGGTAAGCGTAACGATGGCGTTCTTGATGCCCTGGCCATCGGATGTCAGGACGCGTCCCGAGATCGAGATGGTCGCGACCCATTCGTCGGCACCGATGTCATTGGCCGCTCCGATAGGACGGGTCTGGCCGTCGAAATCGGTTGTGACCGTGGGAATCGTTACCGCCGCATCGATCATCGGGCTACCGGCACTGATGTGCAGATTGGTCGGAGCGAGGAATAGCGGATCGACCGCCTGCGAATTGGCATCCTGCGTCGTCGCCGTCTGCCAGTCGCCAAGGGTCACCCTCGCCGAACCACCGACGAAGCCAACATTTGCCGCAAAGTAATCATTGTAATTGATCGGGCTAAAGACGCTCGCCGGGGACGTGCTGTACACGGCGTAACGGGTCGCACCCGATGTCTGAGTATTTGCGAAAATGTTGTTTTGGGCATCGATGGCACCGGCCGTGGACACGGCAGCAACTTGCAATGCAGCAGTTGTTCCCGACGATTGGTTCGCATTCATATTGACCGAGTTATGGTAGAGCTTATAGCCCGACGCACCGGCCGCATTGAAGTTGATACCAAATCCGTTGCTCAAAACCGTCGCCGAACCCAGTGCCGCGATGTCGGACACAGAGTTGTTGGCAATGGTCACATTGGCCGCCGCCGATGTCGATGTCATATTGATTCCGTAGGCACCCGTTCCACTCGCACTATTGTTGCGAATGTCGCGGATGACGTTATTCGCGATCGTACCGCCATTGATGGCAAACGCGAGCTGGATACCGCTCATCGCGGCAGTCGTCGTCGGAGCCGAAGAGATGCCCGAGATCGTGTTGCCGTTGATGACAAAGTTCTGAACGTTACCGATCAGCATACCTCGGAACGAGTTCTTGTCGGCCGCGACGGTCGATCCGAACGTATTGCCCGTGATATTCCAGTTTTGGTCAAAGGCGACCGCACCCTGACTGTATATTGCGTTCTGTACGCGATATATCCAGTTGTTTTCGATCGTCGTATTAGAGTTTGGCGACTCTGCCGGCCCACCAAGTGTCACGCCACTGCCCGAGAGGATACCGGAAATGATGGTCGTGCCCGTATTCCCCGAGATGTTTGTGTTCTTGATGGTCGTGCCGAGAGCACCATTCGCCGCACTTGCCGCCTGGATCCAGATGACCGTACCGCCGGTGTTGCCGTAGGTGATGGTCAGACTGCGATCCGTGCCGCCCGAGAGCGAACCGTCGATCGTGACATTATCAGCTCCATAGAGTTTGATAAGCGCGAGTGACGCTCCATTGCCCGAGATGGTACGCGGTGCACCGCTCGGTTTGATCGTCAGGCCAAATCCGCCCGGCAACTGGTTGAGCTGGATAGCTCCCGTCTCAGCCGTCAGGTCGGTTGTGATGTCAGCCGTCACGTTGCTGCCCGCACCGAGCAGATTGAGCTGCTCGAACAGGCCGCCCGGATTGGTCAGCGATGCAAAGTTACCGCCGCCGCCAACCGTATATGTGCCGCCAAGTGGTGCCGCCGCGTTAAATCCGCCGTTGACCACGTCGTTAGCAGCATTGCTGTCCGCCGTCGTAACCGCCGCGGACATCGTGTAGGCACCCGGAGTCGTGATCGTCGGAGCCGCCGAAAATGTGACGGTTACCGACTGGAACGGTGCGATCGTCGCGATGACCTGCGGATCGGTGTAGCTATAGCCGCCCGGTCCGCTGATGGTAAAGGAAACACCGACACCTGTCTGCGTTGCCGAACCCACATTGGTGAACGTCGCCTGCGGCGTCGGCGCGGTGCCGGTAGACACAGTGCTGGCATTGACCGGAACCAAGATGGTTGCGGCCGCGATGTCGTTAGCCGGCGGCGGCGTTCCGACGAATTCGTCAGCACCGAGATCCGGAGCCGAACCGTTCGGGCGAGTCTCGCCGTCGATATCCGTCAACACACCGACCGTTGCACCGGCCGACTCGAGCGGCGTCGCCGTCGCATTCGGAATGTGCAGATTGGTGGCGGACGTAAATGGAGCGAGTGCCGTCGAGGCAAACGCCAAATTATCGTTAGTTCCGGCCGCTGAAAGGGTGCTGGTGTAGGACCTGAAGTTGCTGGCCGGCACCGTTGCCGTCGGGTCAAACGCCGCTACTGTGTATTCGCCGGTACCGAACGTCGTGCCCACCTGTGCGAGACGGTTGTTCGGATCGGTTCCGACAAAGTACGCGTTGTTATTGTCCGTCAGATTCATCGCTGCCGTGGCTGCCGACGGCAAGAATACAGCGACATTACGGGTCCCGGCCGGATTACCGCCCGAGATCGTATTGGCGAAGACGTTATTTCTAACATCGATACCCGTCAACGTTGTCGACGTAACACCAAACGACGCAGTCAGGAGTGAACTCGTCACGCCGCCCATCGGACCGTAAAGATTTACCGAGTTGTGGTAGATCTTATGGCCGGTGCCCGACGCAACACGGATACCGAATGCTCCGAATGAGGTACTGAACGCTCCCGTGCCGGCAGTCTGATCGTTGATCACGCCGGACACGAAATTGTTCTGGACGATGTGGTTGCTACCGCCGCCGAGATTGATGCCGAATGCACTCCAGGAACCGCTGTTGCTGTTGCGTGTGCGATTAACCTTGTTGCTGTCGATGGTGAACGTTCCGATCGCACTGTTGACGCCGACGTTGATGCCATGCGTTGCAGTACTCGATGCGACGTAGCCCTCGACCCAGACCGTGTTGCCGGAAATTACGCCGTTGGCAGAGCCCTGAGCCGTAATACCGATCGATGTTACCTGGTCGGCAGCTCCGGCGGTCTGGTTACCAATCTCATTGTTGTTGATCAGCAAGCCCGGGAACACCGTTGTCGCCGAACCGTTGACCGTTACGCCGCGGGCGACCGTGGCGATCGAGTTGTTTGTGATCGTCAGATTGGTAGCAGTTGCACCGGCACCGACCGAGGTCGAAACCGATGTAATGGCCGACGGTGCCGTCGTCGCCGATGCTGTCGAAGCACCCGGTCCGGCATAGATGCCGAATACCGTGTTCTCAGAGCCGGTCGTCGAAGTCGCCGTCGAGATGTTTCTACCGGTTGCATTACCGATGACGTGGACGTTCTTGATGGTGTCGCCGTCGGCCGAAGTGACCACCGTTGCCGCCACCGCGATACGTATCACCGAAGTGAATGCCACGGTGTTCGCCGCCGTATTCGTGAACGTCAGGTTGCGATTTGTACCTGCCGTGTTCGGATTGTCGCCGTCGATGGTGACGTTATCTGCACCATTGAGTTCGACCAGGCCGCGTCCCGCTACAGTGGCACCCGAAACGGTGACTCCGTCATTGACCGGACGTACAAGAACGGAAGTGTAGGCCGCAGTACCGGCACCATTGCTGTTAAGAACAGCCGGTGCGGTTTCGGTAGTGTTGGAAACGACGCTGACAGTTACCGCACCCTGATGAGTGCCGGCGTTGATGGCGTCAAACGCATCCTTCAACGTCGGGTAGTCGATCGGGCCCGGCGTTCCGGCGGTCGCCGTAACGGAGACCGGTCCGGTGGCGGCCGTAACGATGTTCCACGTATAGGTAGCAGGTGACGGGTCGACGTTGCCGGCCGAGTCCTTGGCTCGGACGTCGAAGGTATGCGAGCCGTCCGCAAGACCGGTATAAGTCTTCGGCGAACTACATGCCGAATAACCACCGCCATCGATCTGACACTCAAAACTCAAAGCCGGTATTCCCAAGAGGGTATCCGTTCCGGTAAACGTAAACGTCGCGGAAGAGCTGTTGCTCGGGTTGGTCGGATTTGTCAGGATCGTCGTATCCGGTCCGGTTAAGTCAACGGTCCACAAATAGGTCGCCGGTGTGGGGTCAACATTACCCGCTCCGTCTTTTGCACGGACCTGGAAGTTATGCATACCGTCACTAAGGCCCATATATGAAGCCGGTGAAGTACAGGCGGCAAAACCGCTGCCGTCCAACTGACACTCAAAACTCGCGACCGCCGACATCGCCGAATCCGTTCCACTAAAGGTGAACGTCGCATTAGCACTCGAGGTCGGGTTTGCCGGCCCAGTCAGGATCTGAGTATCCGGTGCAGTCACATCGACCTCGTCCGCCCCGATAGCAGGCGTTGCCGGTCGGGTGTCACCGTCAAAGTCGACCGTGATGCCGCCTGCTGCTGATCCAGCATTGGTCATCGGGCTCGCCGCCGGAATATGCAGATCTGACATCGGGTCGACGAACATCGGATCGAGCTCCAGCGAATTAGCATCCTTCAAAGTCAAGGTCTGCCATGCCGCCAAACTCACCGAATCGGTCCCCGAAGTTCCAATACCGCCGGTTCTGAAGCCGCCTGCGTTTGCTCCGGTCGAAACGAAATTGTTGTAATTCGAATCAAGATTCGCAAAGGCCGTTGTCACCATTCCGAGGGCATAACTCTTGGCATTTGCACCGCCACCCGAAGTCTGCGTTGTGTAGAAGATGTTGTCCTTCAGCTCAACTGCCGGATCCACACCTGTAATGGCAACCGCATAGCTGCCGATCTGGCCCGATACAACACCGCGGTCACCGGTCATCGAAACCGAGTTGAAGTACAACTTGGTATTCGAACCCGCTGCACCGGCAATGTAGATGCCGGCGGTGATGTCAGGTGATGTTGACGGAGCCATCACACCCGAGACCATATTGTTCGCGACGATATTCGCACCCGTCGTGCCGCCCGAGATGCCGATACCCGCGATCGAATAGCCTACTGTATTGGTGCTCGCGACTCCGTTCACCTTATTGCGTGAAATGAGCGAATTCGTGATCGCACCGCTTAGCACCGTGGTTGCATCATAAGCTTGAATTCCGACGCCGATCCCGTAGCTATCTCCGGACTCGTCGTTGGCAATACCGCCGACGCTGTTCATCGAAACCTGCAAGCTGTCTTGGTTAAAGAACAACATACCCGCACGACGCAGCTTGTTAGCTCCGGTCGCGGACAGGTCATTCATCGTCACAACGTTGCCACTATTCTGAGCCGCCGCACTCGCACCGGCATCATAAATACCGATGATCGATTTTTGGAAGCTACAGTTTTCAATACGGGCATTATTGTTCGGGCCGCCGGCACTTCCGACGGTTGCCCCGCCGATGTGGACTCCGATCAGGGTCTGGGTTGCATCCTGACCCGAAATATTGACGTTCTTGATCGTGTTGTTCTGAGCACCGTTCGAGACAGAACTCATTACGATAACAGCTCCGCCGGTTGCAGTGGTGCTGGTATTTTGGATCGTCAAATTACGAAGAGCAGCGTCGCCGCCGACAGCGTTTGCCGTACCGCCGGACAGTGAACCGTCGATCGTCACGCGGTCAGCATCCGCGAACCTTATTATCCAGGTCGTACTGCTTCCGGTTATTACACGCGGTGCTCCGGTCGGTTTGATAGTGATGGTGTAGTTGCCCGCACCTTCCTCGGTCGTTTGGTTGAGCGATACCGCTCCGGTTTCGCCAGCCATATCGCTGACGATCTCGATCGTTATATTACCTGTAACGACACCACTGTTTATAGCCTCAAAGATACCACCCGCGTTCGTCAGCGAAGGATATGTACCACCCGAACCGACCGTATACATTCCCGTGAACGGTGCAGATATCATATACGCATTCGGCGTTGTGGGCGGAGTTGTGACGGTATTGACGTCAGTACCTGTAAAGCCCACGCTCGGGTTCGAACTGAGGTTGCCCACCAAATCCTGAGCAACGACAAAGTACTGCACGGTGTCACCCGTGACAACCGCTCCGCCACCGACAAGCGAGTAATCGATCACGCAGTTATATGTGCCGTTTTGCGGCGTTCCGCTGGCGAACGAGCAGGCCGTCGAAGCGTATGTAGCGTCGGCCAACTTCTTGAAGTAGACTCTCGGTGCATTTCCGCCGCCCGCAACACCGGTACCGTCCGTGATGTTTACTGAAAGCGTACGATTTGTCGTCGAGGTCACACTGCTAAGTGCCGAATATGTGATGATCGGTGCTGAACCATCCAGGTATACTCCGTCAAACTCGTCGGCGCCGATGTCAGGAGCGATCGCTCCGCCGTTGACGGAACCTGTCGGTCCCGGACGGGTCTGGCCGTCGATGTCGGTCGTAATACCGGCAATGGCAACGCCGCCGGATTCGATCGAGGTCGGCGTCACGCCCATATTTAAGTGGAGATCACTTACGTTATTCACAAAAGTGACCGGGATATTCGAATAGCTCAACGAATCGCCGCTTGAGGCCAATTTCCAGCCGGCAAAGGTCTGATCCGTCGTCCAATAACCGATTGTCGACGCGTTTGCGTTCAGAACGTTGTTATTGACCGTGGACCATCCGGTCGCATTCGAACTTGCTCCGCCGATGTGGTTGGCGATCGCATAGTGCTTGCCGGTTCCGCCTGAGCGAGAGTTAACAAATATGTTGTTTCGAACGTCAACGGCCGGGTTCTTGTTCGTCGCCGTCAGGTCTCCACGGTGGAATCCTGCACTTGGTGCGGCACCGGATGCGACCGTGCCCTCGATGTTGACGGTGTTGAAGTACACCTTATCAAGCGGATCCGGGGTCGAACCGTGGTTACCCCAGATACCGAAGACGTAAGAATTGGTCGCCTGACCATTGCCAACCGAGATCATATTGTTCTGAACCGTAACAGCAGTCGTGCCTGAACGTATAACGATACCCGAAATAACATTAGGTAGCGTCAGTGATGTCGCCGTACTGGCATTGCTGAGTCCCCAGATTCTATTGTTCGAGATCACGGTATTGGTTCCGGATGCGTGTACGATACCTGCGACTACCGTTCCGACAACTCCGGCATTAACATTCGAAATGTTAGAGATCGAATTGCCGGAGACCGTCGAATTGACGCCCGCCATAAACTGGATCCCCTGTGCGGACGAGTTTCCATTCGATTGTCCGGAAAGGGCACCGCTCGTTGTCAGATTGGTGATCGTGTTGTTATTTATTGTTCCGGTTGCAGTCGCACTTGATGTAGTTCCGGTCTGAATACCGCGTACATAACCGCCGGTACCCGTGCCGTAAGCCGAGATATTCTGAATAGTGTTATTCGAATAATTGAAAACGCTCGGGACCGCGGTCTGGATTATGCCGCCGGCGATCGAACTGCCGGTCGTTGTACCCAAAACTCCGGCCCGGATATTCTCAGCGGTCGCGTTTCCAAACGTGTTACCCGTGATAGATATCGATGCTGCAGCTCCCGAGACGTTTATGCCGAACGCCGCGCCGGGGTTTGTCGCCGCCGGCCCAGCCGACGTAAACGAACCAAACGTATTGTTACTGATAACTACGTCACCGGTCGACGCGCTATTAACGCCGACGATAGCGGCCGCGACCGTTGTCGTCGGGGTCGCCGTGAGCGAACCTGTACCCGATGTCGCACCGAAGGTGTTCGGCGTGATATCACCGACATTTACATTACCGGAGGCTATATTGACGCCCGCAAGCGACCCGTTACCGGAATTGATACCGATACCCGCGATCGAGATCGAGGCTACCGTGTTGCCCTGAACCGACGTTGTTGCGGCCGTGCCGACGGCGAGATTGATCGCGACAAAGCGAGTCAAAACCGTGCCGGTCATCGTGTAAATGCCTGTTCCATTAGCGGCCGCGTAGCCGATCGTGTTGCCGGTTACCGTGTAACCCGAACCCGATGTGACAAACACACCGTTGTGAGTCGCAGCGGTCAGGTATGTTCGGGTTCCGGTCTGGAATATCTTGTTGTTTGAGACGGTCCAGCCTGAGTTGCCCGAGTTGACGTTGACGGCGCTCGATGCACTGTTGGTGTTAAAGAAGTTGGAAATATTATTTCCACTGATCGTTATGCTGCTATTGTCGGTCGCGGCGGTAAGGTTCTGAGAGAAAATACCGTTTATCGGCAGATTGCTGCCGGCGGCCGTGATGTTGTTGTTACTGATCGTGTTGTTGTCATTACCCGTCACCGTTGCGGCTCCGAAGTATATGACGCCGAATCCTGAGCTCAACGCTGCTCCTGTCGAACCGGATACCGTCGAGTTGGTGACCGTGTTGCCCGTAGCGTCATTGTTGAAGCGAATGGTGCTCGCCGTTGTCTGTTGCGAGACATTCGAGATCGTAAGGCTGTTTCCGCCCGTGTTCAAACCGTCTATTGTGACGTTGTCGGCACCATTGAGGTCAACGAGATGTCCGGCGATATCACCCGAGATCGTTCGTGCAGCACCGCCGGTCGGCTTGATGCTGATTGCCGAATATGACGCCGAACCCGATCCGCTCTCATTAAGAACAGCAGATGCGGTCTCGGTGGTGTCGCCGAGGATCGAAACCGTGATGACACCCTGATGCGTGCCGGCATTAACCGCATCAAACGCTGCCTTGAGCGTCGCGTAATCGGTCGGGCCGGGCGTTCCCGCCGTGGCGGTTACACTCACAGGTCCGAGCGGGGCCGTACTGATCGTCCACGTGTAGCTTGCCGGTGATGCATCCACATTTCCGGCAGTATCGATGGCACGCACGTTAAAGGTATGCGAACCGTCGCTCAGACCCGTGTAGGTCTTCGGCGATGTGCAGGCCGTGTAGCCGCCGCCGTCGATCTGACATTCAAAGCTCGCAACCGATGCGATCGCCGAATCGGTGCCGGTAAAGTCAAACGTTGCGTCCGCACTTGGGCTCGGATCTGTCGGATTCGATGTGATCGTTGTATCCGGAGCGATCGTATCAGATGCTCCATTTTCCGCACCGGTCCACGATGAGAAATCCGTAACGCCGACGACCGGGCCGAGCGTATTGGTGGCCGAATTTACACACGGGCCGCTGATACATAGATTTGTGTTGACACCGGCTTCACGTTTGAAGACTCGGTAGTCCGCTTCGCTGCCATTCACATCCGCAGCGTCGATATCATATGTGAACGAAAGATTGGCAGTAATATCGCCGGTTTCGGTCAAATTCCAATAACGTGACAAGCTCTGCCCCGGAAGGAAGCCGGCCAGAGTCGAGTCGACCGCCTGCACCTTGAGACTCGTCGGACTTCCAACCGCCGTCGCACTCACGCTAACAGGTGAAAATCCGTTATCACCTACGAAGTAAGTGTACGCAGAAGCCGCGGTATAGTCGCGGGCTAACTGTCCACCGACATAACCTGTCGTTCGGCTCGCAGTTCCATTGTGAATCAGAGTATTGGCTCCCGTTACGATCACACCGTTCGTCAACGTCATCGTTCCGGTCACCGTCAAATCACCGCCCGCAACCGCTAAATTATGAGTTATGTCATTGTCGTCAAAGGTCAGATTGGTGATCGATCTCGTGGCCGGAATTTCTCCACCTGTAACTCTTGAAGCGGTTGTTCTCAAATAAGAGACGGTAATTCCACCAGAGCCGGGATTGAAAGTCATCTGCGAATCAAAAGTTCCCGCTGCGGTCGGTGTCGTCGTATTTCCGATTTGAACAGTCGAAGTTGTTGTGCCGCCGTTGCCAACCGTCAACTTGCTTGAATTGATGACGTTGCCAGCAAATAATCTCACGGCATTCGCCGGAATATTCGATGATGCGGGATCGATCGTAAATCCTAAGGTAGATTGAATTCCCAAAGCTGATAAAGGAGCAGTTACCGATCCGCTTCCTGTATATGTTACTGGTGCATTGTCGGTAAATAACACCGTATTTGAACTTGCTCCGTTATGAGTCAAAGTTCCGTTATTGGTCAGAGTCGTTCCGTTGAAAAGGAAAACGACGTTACCCAAATTCAAAGTACTTCCCGTGTTTATGGTGATATTACGTGAAATATTATTGTAATTCGCCAGGGTTGTACTGTATGTCCCAGTATGACCCGCACTCGTATTATCAACCACGAGATTCGGAACGACACCGCGAATGTTAAACGATTTAGCCGCACCCGAATTGGCATTACCTAATTGCAGTGTTCCGCCCGTTACGCCCACAATGCCGGTTCCGGCTTGGTTACGATAGTCGATCGTCGTCGCCTGAAGTTGGGTGACGATCGTTCCTCCGGACATTGTAATAGTCGAGGCTAAACCTGTTCCTAGGTCGAAGCTGCCAAGCGTACCCGAAGTATTACCGACGGTGCACACAGTAATGATTCCGCCTGTTTGCGTATAGGTGATCGCATTTCCCGCCGCACTCACAGCAAATCTACCAGCCACATTAACCGCCCCGCCTTCGACGATGATCGTACTGCCCGTTGCAAACGCCATCGAATTGCCCGCGCCTGTACCGACGTTTAACGTACCGTTTGATATTCTCAGCAATCCGGTTGTTGTCGGTGATCCGTTTTGACCGGCGACCGTGAAATTCGGATTGTTGATCCAGAATCCACCTAACGTAGGAATTGAATACGCCGGCGCAGTGAATACTCTGTTGGTTGCGGCGAACGAACCCGAAATTTTGAATGTACCGCTGGTTATCGTTAAGAATCCCGCGGTATCGGTGTTGGCACCCTGAACCGTAAAGTTTGTCGGGCTTAATTCAACGACCGTCGCGCGTGCGCCTTTTGCGATTGCGATCGCTCTGACATCCGTTGTTGCTCCGGTTCCGTTAAATACAACGTCATTGACACCCGCCCCAAACGTCAAGATCGCACCCGACGTATCGCCGTTGGTGCTGAAATCAAGCGTTCCGTTATTGGTTACGTTATTGCTGACCGTCAGATTATTGGTAGTAGTCGCTCCCGTTGCAGGCGATTGGAGAGTGCCACCACTATTAACCGTTACGTTGTACGCAACAGCGGTCGTGATATCAACCTCGACTGTGCATCCCGTGCCGATCGTTACGTTGTCCGTAGCGGTCGGAACCGATCCATCCGTCCAGGTTCCAGCCGAACTCCACACACCGCCCGCGCCGTTACAGGTATCGTTGCCGGGTGCGCTTGTCGCCTGACTTCCGAATAATACCGTGCTTAACGCGCCTTCGGAAACTGCGTAAACTTGGTAAAAATAATTCGTGGAAGGAGCAAGTCCTGTATCGTTGAATGTCGTTGCGTCTTCCGCCGCCGATCCGACATAACTGTAATTTATACCGTCAGTCGAACGGTAGATCGCAAACAGATCTTCGTTAACCGCATTATCCGTCCAATTAAGTGTTTGAGCGATCGGCGTAATCGCCGTAAAGCTCAGGCCCGTTGGCCCAGCGGGAACAGGTGGCGTAAAAGCAAATGTCCGACGTGAACCATCCGCTGCCGAATCTAAAACCGTGATCGCTCCCGCGACATATAGATTATCAACCGGTATTGCCGTTGCTCCGTCAAATGTCGGGGCGGGTGCTCCGCTCTGCGCTGCAGTTATCGAACCGACATTTCCCGTGGTATTGCTTGACGAAAATCCAAACTGCGGACTGTTTGAGTTAGCGTCTGCCGCCCCAGCCGTGCTCATAGCCATCGGACCGTACACAAATTCGATGACGCCCGTCGTTTCGCTCAAGCGAACTTGATAAGTCAGATCAGCCGTGCCGCCCGTACTGAAATTCGCCTGCATATTCAGGAATTCAATAACGACCACGCGACTTCCAGCCGTGCCTGTGACCTTAAAGTGAACTTTACCGGTTGTGTGCGTTCTCTGATCGGCGCCATAAGCCGTAATAATTGAAGAGCTTGCTAAGCCGAGCGGGTTGTATGCCGTGCCCGAAGTTGCCACTGAACCAAGACGGACCGAACCGTTTGAGTTAACCGAGAATTGCGAATACCGAACTCCCTGAAAATAAAAGTCGAAACCAATGTTTGTGACTGCCGAGGCCGTATCATCGGCGTTCGCCGCGACTAGTTGCGTGGTGCCGGCAGACATATCTGTCAACGAACCGGAGGTGGTCGTCGCAAACAGATAGGTGCCTGCGTCGGCAATATCCGTATTCCATATAACCGCACTATTTCTAATTCCATCGGACGCATAAGGGAACATACTTTCTATTACGTTCTCTGCGGACTTCCCTTTAGTGCTTTTTAATTCCGCGGTCGCGGGTTCAGCAAGGTCCTGGGCAATTAGCGCCGTCGCAAGAAATGTGAATATCACGAAACTTAGGGCTATACGAATCGACACTTTACGGTTAAACATAACTTAAGAATTCTCCGGTGTAATTTTCCTATTATATCTCGCAGAACGAAGCGTGAGCTTCAGCTTAAAGCTGGATCTCACGACCGCCGGGCAATGGACTAATTTCTAGTTGAAACAAACGGATTATAAACCACTTTGACTCTATGTCAAGCTAAACCGATATGTTTGAAACTAGCTGAGGATCTGGTCAGCTATTGCTGATGGGAGAGCAAAGCCAGTTGGCAGCCCTTTATTTATGGAATTAATGCGACAACTTATTGACTGCTCGCACCGAACAAAATAATCGACAAGTGCCGGTATTTTAAGGATGTTGCGAACCAAACAAGGCTCCGGAGCAAACGCTTCGGAGCCTCGAAAATTTTAGTGAAATTTATCTATTTGCCTGACGCCACCTGCAACTTGAATTGTGCCAATTCGAGGCGTTCACGCAGAGGGGCGGTTTCTTCAACCGGTGATTGTGAGGCAGCAGCTAAGGCTTTCTCGGCGGCATCGCGTTCCGCTTTGGTAGCGACTACGTCGATCTCATCAGCACCCTCGGCATTGTCAGCCAAAACCGAAACCCGGTCCGAACTTACCTCTACGAATCCGCCTGAGATCGCAAATTTATCAGAAGTGCCCTTGGCCGTATATGATACGACGCCGGGCTTTAGAGCCGACACGAGCGGAGCGTGATTGGGCAGGATCCCGGCATCGCCGGTCGCGGTCGGCACGGTGACCGAATCGACTTCGGCGTCAAATACCTTTCGTTCAGGTGTAACTATCTCAAGCTTCAACATAAGTGATGATTTTCTACCGATAGTGGAAATTGGAGATACTTCGTTCTCCAATTTCCACTATCACTATTCCGTGATCGAGTTAGGCGGACGCTGCCATCTTCTTGGCCTTTTCGCGTGCCTGCTCGATGGTTCCCACCATATAGAACGACTGCTCGGGCATATCGTCGCACTTGCCTTCAAGGATCTCCTTAAAGCCCTTGATGGTGTCGTCGATCTTGACGTACTCGCCCTTAAGGCCCGTAAACTGTTCACCGACGAAGAACGGCTGCGAGAAGAATCGCTGGATCTTACGAGCACGGGCAACCGTCTGTTTGTCGTCCTCCGAAAGCTCGTCCAAACCGAGAATGGCGATGATGTCCTGCAGGTCCTTGTAACGCTGAAGGATCTTCTTGACCGATTGGGCAGTGTCGTAGTGATCGTCGCCGACGATCTGCGGGTCGAGAATACGCGAGTTCGACGCGAGCGGATCGACGGCCGGATAGATACCAAGCTCCACGATCTGACGCGACAGAGCAGTAACCGCGTCGAGGTGAGCAAATGTCGTCGCCGGCGCCGGATCTGTGTAATCGTCGGCGGGCACGTAAACGGCCTGGATCGACGTGATAGCTCCGGTCTTGGTCGATGTGATGCGTTCTTGCATCTCGCCCATTTCGGTGGCGAGGGTCGGCTGATATCCCACGGCCGACGGCATACGGCCCAAGAGTGCCGACACTTCTGATCCCGCCTGTGTAAAGCGGAAGATGTTGTCGACGAAGAACAGCACGTCGTTACCCTGATCGCGGAAGTACTCAGCAACCGTCAAACCGGACAGAGCAACGCGTAGACGTGCTCCGGGAGGTTCGGTCATCTGCCCGTAAACGAGTGACACCTTAGAATCTTTGATCTGGCTCTTGTCGACCAGTGAAAGGTCAAATTCGCCGGTCTTTTCCATGTTCTCATTGAACTTGTCGCCGTAGCGGATAACCTTTGACTCGACCATTTCGCGGAGAAGATCGTTGCCTTCGCGGGTGCGTTCGCCCACGCCCGCAAAAACCGAATAACCGTCCGAACCGATAGCGACGTTATTGATCAACTCCATGATCAAGACCGTCTTGCCCACGCCGGCACCGCCAAACAAGCCGATCTTACCGCCTCGCAGAAAGGGCTGGATAAGGTCGATGACCTTGATACCCGTTTCAAACATTTCGAGACGTGTGGATTGCTCGTCAAAGCTCGGGGCGTGACGATGGATCGACGATCGCACTTCGGAGTCCACCGGCCCGAGTTCATCCACCGGGTCGCCGATGACATTCATCACACGGCCTAGCGTCGCACCGCCCACCGGAACCTGGATCGGCCCGCCGAGGTCAATGACCTTCATACCGCGAACCATACCGTCAGTCGGCAACATCGACACCGCACGAACGCGGCCCTCGCCAAGGTGCTGCTGCACCTCAGCAACGACGTCGATAGTTTCGCCGTCAAAGCCCTCGCTGGTGATCCGGAGCGCCTGGTAGATAGGCGGTAAATAATTGTCTGAAAATTCTACGTCGACGACCGGTCCGATGATCTGAACAACTGACCCGACCTGCACCTTACCTTCATTAGCCATTATGAATAAAATTCTCCTCTATGTAGGACAAGAAAACGCTCGATTTACAAAGGAGTAAGAATATCATATCAGCGAAACAGGGTGCAAAAGTGGCCAGCGAGAAAATTAGATCTCACTGGCCTGGCGTCAGGTTGGGTTGGGGGGCGCTGATATCCCGTATTGCCAGATTCAAGCGCCGTGAACTTCGGCAAATGTTGGTCACGATGGGTGAGCTATGCCGGACTTAGTGGCTTGAACGAGCCCTTTTCGTTTTGTGCTTCCCGTACGTTTGACCCGTGTTAGTCTCTCCCCAACTGAAATTCGAAGTCTTTCTTTTCGACTTGTGCGGTTTCCTGCCGGAGATCATGGTGTTAACGAGAACGATCTTAGTGCCTTCTCACTTTTCTCGGTTTCCTTTTGCTACTACTACTTTCGCCTTCTATCCCATCGAATTTAATGCCAGATCGTCGCTTCACCGTCAACTTCGGTTTTACGACCGTCGCATCCACGACCTTTGAAGTTCGGTTTTTACTTCCATCATAGTCGCCGGGCCCCTCCCATTTCCCCCCATGACCGTTTCGTTTTCTAGCTGTATTGGTATTGGTATTGGTATTCTTCGCTTTCACAGTCGGGAGGTCAATTTTAGAAACAAACCCCGGATGTCCTTTTGGCTTGATCTTCGTCTTTACGATGTGGTTCGGCGTTGCCGATGGCACAACTCCGTTAGAGCTTGCCGTGGCGTTTGTTGGTTGAATCGCGAACATTCCAATAACGAATGTTGCAATGATCGCTGCGATGATCGTTAGATTTAGTCTTTTCATAGTTTTTTTCTTCATAGTTTTTTTCTCCTCAGTCTATGACGGGACTGCCGTTGACCGCCGCTCGACTGCTTTTATTACGGCCCTTCCCCGACCAACAAAAAAGTTTGAAGCACGAACATATCGTATTAGACGCAAGTTTGGTAGTAATTGTCGAAAATCATAGTATTATTTTGATCTAGCGGCAGTGAAAAAACTCGGATGGGGCATTTGGAACTCGTTCTAGCTTTTTTTCCTTTCGCGTTCTCTACGCTACCCGGACACCTGGTGCAGATCGGAATACGCTGTCGAGGGCTTTTTACGAACATTGCTTTGCGTTAGACTTGTATTTAGCATTTTTCGTACAAAAGAGGTTTTATTTGCAAAAGCTCGAACTACCACCACAGGGCCTAAATACGCTATTCGGCGTTCAGGATCAGAACATCAAGTATCTCGAGACATTGCTCGACGTCAGTATCGGTGCCCGCGGTAACGAATTGCTGATCGACGGCGACGAACGTGATATTAAGACGGTCGAGCAGATATTGCGTGATTTTACGGAACTATTTGACGAGGGCAGCACGTTTACTGATAAGGAACTGCGTGACGCCTTTAAGCAGATCGCCGAGGACCGTGCGTACAGCCTGAAAGATCATTTCCTCAGATCGCGGTTTAATCCGACCGGCAAGAAACAGGTCGCACCAAAGACTGCGAATCAACGCAAATATCTCGATGCGATCGCCGCGAACGATCTCGTTTTTGGAATCGGCGTCGCCGGAACCGGCAAGAGCTATCTCGCAGTTGCGATGGCCGTCGATGCACTGTTTAAGAAACAGGTCAGCCGAATTATTCTGACGCGTCCGGCGGTCGAGGCCGGCGAACGGCTCGGATTTTTGCCCGGCGACCTCCAGGAAAAGGTTGATCCGTATCTGAGGCCTCTTTACGACGCTCTGTTTGATCTAGTGGACGGCGAAAAGGTGACCAAGATGCTCGAGAAACGCATCATCGAGATCGCGCCGCTCGCATTTATGCGCGGTCGCACGTTGTCGGACGCTTTCATCATCCTTGACGAAGCCCAAAATACTACCAGCGAACAAATGAAGATGTTTTTGACCCGCATCGGATTCGGCTCAAAGGCCGTCGTCACCGGCGATCGGACCCAGATCGATCTGCCCCGCGGCCAAAAAAGCGGCATCAATGAGGCCGAGACCATCCTAGCCGGTCTCGAAGGCATCGAATTTGTTTATTTTACTGATAAAGACGTAGTTCGGCATAAGCTGGTGCAGATGATCGTCAAGGCGTACGAAGAACACTCGGAAAATGACGGGACGATCCGATAATCTCAAATGATAGATGTTGTCAATCTTCAGCGAAAAATTACAATCGATGTCGCCGCCATCCGCTCGTATACGCAATTACTTGCTGAAGAGGTCTCAGAGGCAAACGGCCGCCGATTTTCTGTTGCTTTCATTTCGGATGGCCGAATGAAACAGCTCAATGCGATGTTTCGCAGCAAGGCTACAACCACTGACGTCCTTTCATTTCCACACGAACCGGACGAATTCGATCCGGACAAAGACAATCTCGGCGATATTGTCATTTCGGTGGAACAGGCACAGAAACAGGCAGCCGAAAACGGCCTGACGCTTGAGGGCGAGATCAAACAGCTCATACTTCACGGCCTGCTCCACCTTTGCGGCTACGATCACGAAACTGACGATGGCGAGATGAACGAACTCGAACTCGTGCTTCGTGTACAGCTTGCGATCCAATAAGAAACCATAAAAAGAGGCCGCCCACACGGACGGCCTCGATATAGTTTGAAATGCGTCAATGCCTACGGGTCCGGTGTAAAATCAAGGTCGGTGATGTCGCTTTTGACAGTCACGACACGAGACGTGAATGCAAACGTTTTGTGCTTGAGAGCGACCACGTACGTATTGCCCGCTTCCAGGCCGTCGACCTCGAAATACCCGAATGCATTTGTCAACGCGTAGCGAGCCGAGCCCGACGTGTCTGTCACCGAAATACGGACATTCCGAATAGGCTGACCCGATGCACTCTCGATATGTCCGCCGATCCTGACTCCGGCCGCAGTCGGCCCGAGCAACGGAACGGAAGCATCGGTGAATGAGGTCGACAGAACGTCAGCCAGTCCGCTCACGACTTCGTCAACGACCGGCGTGTCACCAAATGTTATATCGGTTGATGCCGGAGCCCCGGGAGCAACATCGAATTCGATCGTTACTAACATCATTGGCCCGGCCGCAAACGGCTGATCCGGAGCCTTGTCAAGCACTATGCCAACGCGTCCTGATGGTGCTTCACTTGTATTGGCCGTCAGATCGGCTCCCGTTGCAACGCTTCCGAGCGTTATATTTGCCGGATTTGAGAGATGGGCGGTGTTAAAGTTAAGCGTAAGTCCGACGCCCGCCTCATCACCCTGAGCCTCCATCACCAAACCCAATTTCACCTTGTTTCCGGTACGGCTGATAAAGACCGGCTCTACGGAGCGCGGAGACAAATTCGCCTCACCGGCCTTCTTGGCCTTGCCAATGGCCTTTCCGGTTTTGGCAATATCAGATGATTTAGCCTTTTCTACAAGTGAACCCGCGGCATTCGGCCCGGCCGCTTCAGCGGTGGTATCCAGCGAGAGTTCAAACCGCCTCGCCTGCACTATGTCAGCAACTGAAAGGATGCCATCACCGCCAACAGCCAGCGGTGCCGTGTCGGCTCGCTGAAATTCGTTGTACTGCATCACCGTATCCAGTTTGGCGATAAAGCGCCTCAATTGTGCCGTATCGTCTCCGTCAACCGTTCCATTATTGTTGCCGTTCGGTCGGGGGCTGACGTCGCCCTCAAATGCTCCTCCAAGTACCGTGGTAGTTGCATCAGGATCATCCGGGATCGGTTCGCGATTTTCGGCGTTATCCTCAGCGATCGAATAAAATCGATACGATTTTCCCCACTTCCCTGCAAACAGTGTGCTGCTCAACGGAGTGTCCGAGATCCGTCGTGTATAGGCACCCCCATTTTCCGATACAAAAATGTCAAAGCTCTTAAGTCCGGCACCATTGGACAGGTCGCTTCCACTCCAGTTCAAATTGAACGAGGCAGATGACTGCGTGCTGTCCAGTGCGGTCATCTGACTCGTCGGGATGTCCGCATCGAGCAGGTTCGATGTCGTATTGGTGTCTATCGGTTCGTTCTGGTCAAAAAATATGGTTGCCTTGTCGTCCAGGGCCGTCCGCGTCGGTTTGTCAGACTCTGGCTGAATAAGGAAAGTTACGTATCCCTCTCCGTCGTGTTCAGCGTTGTTGGGTGGCAGCAATCCAAGTAACGGACTTATAGGCTGCTCATTCGTTGCTGGGTCGATCGCGGTTAGCGACCAGATAACCCGACCGTTTGTTATGTCGACCCCTGCGAAAATGTCCGCCTTTAAGTTATCTAGATCCGCCCCGAGCTGTACGCGGCCTTGATAAAATGCCTGATTCGGCGGCACCTCGATCCGGGTTTGCTTAAATCCGATCTCAACCAGGCGCACGGTCCGGATGTCAAAGCCCGGCGGCAACTGATCCAACACTCGTATCTGCTGCGCGGGGGCAGTCGCGGTGGAAAGATTTTCGAAGTTGATCCGATAAAGCAATGGTTTTTGGATGCCCACAAACTTCTCCGGCCCGAAGCCCGCCGGACCTATAATTTCGTTTGGGTCGAAAGACTGCGGGACATAGGTGGTCTTGACGTAATCGATTGTCAAAATAATACATTCGATGCCTTGTTTCGCGATTTGATAGACATCGTAGAGGATCGATGCCACCTTTAACCACGGCAAATACCTCAACGCGTCCTTCAGGCAATGCGCCGACGATTTTGCGATCTTTGTCATAAAGGATGAAAAGGCTTCATATCCGTCAAACGACCCCGTCCGAATATATCCAAGTGCGTCCTCAGCGAGCCCGGTTATTGAAAGTGCAATCTCTAGGGCACATTCTTCCGGAAAGATCTCGCCGAGGATCGTAAGGATCGTTTTAAGCACCAGATGCGTCCAGCAATTTACAACTTGTTGACCGCCCGCGGTCGGGGCTAAAGCGAGTCCGGGAGCATCGGGGTACATACCGGTATTGAATAAAGGATTAAAGGCATTCGCCGTTATCGTTCCACCGAATGGGAAGGTCACGTCGATGCCGATATCGACTTTTGAATTGCCTCGTATTACCGGCACAAAAAGCGCAATTACCCTAATTCCATCTCTGTCGGCATGGAATGCGTTCGTGGGTAGCGGATCGTCGGCAGGATCTGCGGACGGTAAATAGTTTGATGTGGACAAATGATATTCGTATGGCCCTGACAACAGGATGACTACCGGCACTGAGATCGCGTCGTTTCCTCCGTCATTTGCGACCGAAACCACAAAGCGGTTGCGACTGTTTGGCCCTATCGCACTCGGCCCAATGATCTCGGCTCTAGTTTGCGGTCCGCCGCCTCCATTTTTTATATGGAAATTGCCGGACCAGGCAGCCGTCTGGGCATTCGGATTCGTGGCAACAACCTGGTAATTTCCTGCCGCCTTTCCGTTAAGATCGAAGAGGGCCGCGATCTTCGCCTGACTGTAGAAATAGTTGTAGATCGGCGCTGACTCAACACCAGTCGGTCCGACGAGTTTGATGGTCGCACCCGTCTGGAATTTTGCCCCTTCGAGCGAGACGATCGTGTATCCCTGATTGCCCGCCTCGGCTGGCTCGACTTTCCTGACACTGAACGGAAGAATCTCTGCCTTTACGATTACACTCTCGGCGGTTGGGGAACTCGGCTTTTCGCTCGCTTTCGCCGGCTGTTTTAGCTGACCTGCAAAGGATCCCGGCACGTAGTCGCCGCGGATCATCGAATAGTAAGTGCCGGCGGTTGTGTTGGCGACGACGTTTTCCTGATCTGCCTCGCCCTGACGATTTCCCTGCACTTCATAATTTGCCCGATTGACCATCGCTCCGTATTTTGTGTAAAGCTCATTGGACGAACCTGCCTGACCGAGCAGCGTAACGAGAAGGGTCTCGTCCGCGGGAGTATTATATTTGTAAAAGCGTTCGCGATTGGTGGTCAGCGTGGTGTTGAAAGGAACGCCGAGTGCCAGCTCTTGGACAGCCACATTTACAGACATCACGGACGTTGTGAGGTTATTTATCTCGTTTGATTCGCGCACGTTATTGCGGGCATCGGTACGCACGATCACGTAGTATGTGCCCGTCTCGACCGGCGGCACGGGCGTCGTGATCGTGGTTGTGTACGTCTCGCTGATGCCGACCGGACCGGTGTGCGGTTGCTGAGTTACTATCGCGTCACCGACGTCCCAAGTTGTGTCCGTTGACAGATATACCGTGTCCAGCCAAGTGCCCATCGACGCATTTGTGCCCGAGTTTTGCACGGTCCAGGTAAACGTCGCATCTTCGCCGGGTGCCGCCGATCCCGGAACTGTGATGTTTGTGATATTCAGATCGGAAGGTAGAGGAAACTGCAGATTTACCTGGAACGGAGCGCTTATGTTATTGGCATTGTCCGCCTCGATCACTACATTGTTGCGGTCGGTGACCACAAATATGTTGTAATCGCCGGTCAATCCCGCCGGGATGTTGCACGGCATTGTTTCGCTGTAGCTGGCACCGCCCGCCAGGGCACCGACGTGCTGTTTATAGCAGAGCAGATTGTCCGTCTGGTCATAGGCCGCATCGCGGGACAAAATGACATAGTCAGTCCATTCCGACACAAGCGTCTCAACGGTGCCCGTATTTGTGACCGTCCACGAAATATTGGACTGGAGGCCGGAGTAAACCGGCGTCGGAACTGATACGTTTGTCGCTTGCAGATCTATGCCCGGCACTGTCAGCGTGATCGGAACCGCGAACCAATTGTTGTTTTCCATCGGACTCAGCGGCGAACCCTCAGTGACTGTGCCGCTAGCGTCTGCATAGACGATCAGAAAGTAATTTCCCGGCAGAAGGTTTGGGATATTAGCGGTGATCTGACCGGCATACGTCTCGCCCGCACCGACCGGAGCGGTTCGGAGTGATGCACCGATCGGCTTGTCATTGCCGTCCCATATGTTGTTGGTCGACAGATAAGCACCGTCCGACCAGGTCGCCGGTGTCATAGCGGCGGCATTATTTACACCTGTATAGTCAACGGTTATCGTAGTTCCCAAGACCGCCGATGCCTGCGGTGCGATCGCTGACACGCGGAGATCCGGCAGTGAATTTGGGACATTAAATAACGGACTCGCCGTATAGTTATTGCCCTCCAGACTACATTCCGGCACATAGCCGTCCGCGTCGGTCTGGACATACATCTGATAGTTGCCCTGCAGATACCCCGGCAGAGTGACGACTTGATTCTGTGTATAGGTAGCATTGGGCGCCAGAGCTCCGCTGTGGACGAAAGTACCTAAATTGATCGGCGGCTGGCCGGTCTCGGCAAAGATCAGAACGCGATCGGTCCAATACGATTGGTTTGTCGCTCCGCCAAAATTCTTGACCGTCCACTGCACGTTTATCGCCTGTCCGGCATTTCCTACGGGCGGTGTCTGAACACTCGTCACCTGGAGGTCGATGGCGTTATTGGTTATCTGGATCTGCCGGGCTTCGCTCTCGTTGTTGCCCTCTGCGTTAATAATCGGGTCGTACTCAAATATCTGGTTATTCAAATCGGTTTTTGCGATCAGATAGTAAGTACCGTCAAGGCACGATGGCAGCGTCGCGCCAAACGAAACAGCGTACTGACCTCCGGCCGCGAGAAAGTCATGTCGGGCAGAGTATCCGATCAGCTGGTCATTTGCGCTCAACGTAGTGTCCGTCGATAAGTACAGCCCCTCATACCATCCGTCATTGCCGGCGGCATTAAATGCACCATTATTCTTCACCGTGAACGACACCGCGATACCGGAGCCTGCATTGCCGGTCGCCGGAGCAGTAAACGGATTGAGAATGACAAGGTCGGGCGGGGCGGCACTGGTGTTCATCGGCGAACCGTCGGTTATACGATCGTAGTCGCTATTGTTGCTTTCGGACGTAAATTCATAGACCTGATTTGAATAGTCGGCGACAACAAAAACATAATACGCACCCATTGCGTCAACCGGCATATCCACCGAAAATCCATTCGCCGTATACGAACCATTTTGAGGGATCGCCCCATTATGCGTCCTGTATCCTATGAAACGATCGCTGCCGTCAAGCACCGTGTCCCTGGAAAGGTATATCCCGTCGTAAGATGTATTTTCACCCGGCAAAGTGCTGCCAGTACCACTGTTTGTCACCGTCCAACTAACGGCGATCGGTTGTCCCGCAAATGCGAACGGTGGGGCTTGCACGTTTGAAACGCGCAGATCGGGAACCGGTGGAGTGGCGATGGTAATCGGACTTGAAGAAACGTTGTTTGCTTCACTCTCCTCGTTAACCTGATTATTATTATCCGTTTTTACCACGACGTAATACGACCCGCTAGAGCCTCGCGGAATGTGAAAATTTGCGGTAGCAATATAGCTCTCGCCGACATTAAGGTAGTTGATATTTGTCGCGTAGATGCTAGCTCCACCCGGGTTTGTTGTCGTGCTTAGATATACGCTGTCGTACCACTGATTGCTGTTGGTCGCGCCGGGCCCGTTGTTTGTCACCGTCCATTGAACTTGAATATTCTGGTCGAAGAATGCCGTTGCCGGAGCAGTTATATTTGTGACTTGCAGATCCGGACGCAAAAAGCGACGCACGTGGATCGGCTGAAAGCGGATGTTGTTATTTTCATTCGCTCCCTCGTCAATGTTTCCGTCCGAGTCAGTTTTGACATAGACGTAGTAATCCCCCGTTTCCGTTATGGCACCCGTCGGGATCGTGACATTTTGAATGCGATCAACGGAGCTGTTCGCCGCGACACCTTGATCGAGCCAGAACCATCCGATCTCCGTATCGCCGCCTATCACCATATCCTTTGAGAAATAGATTCGCTCGTAGAACGCTCCCGCCGCGCGATTTCCGGTGTTTTGCGTCGTCCATTGCAGCGGATAGGGCGTATCGGTTTCAGCCTCAAATGGCGGTGTGATCGACTGCACCTGAAGGTCAGGGACGCGATATTCGAATCGGACAGGCTGAGCGATATGATTGTTCGTCTCGCCGATCTGGGTCGGAGTGCCCTCGTAAATTTGGCCGAAATAATCGACCTCCAGATAAAAGAACGAATCGGACGACGGACGCTCCGGAAGCGTCGGAAAATGCATCGAATAGAACGTCGTGTGGGCGTCACCGACCGCAAGTGCCGGTATCGTCCCCACAGCCATTAGTACGTCATCATCATTGCCGCGAACATCATCGACCGAAAAATACATTCGGTCGTAAGACGTCGATCCGCCCGGCGCGGTGCCGACATTTCGCGTCGTCCAACCGAAGTTGAAATCGACACCGGGTTCCACAGTCGTCGGGAGGATGATAGTTTCGGCTTGATATTCCGGTAGATGTCTCAGGACGTGGATCGGTCGACTGACGAAATTGTTTACGTAATACTGTTCGCGCTCGTTGACCGCAAAGTTGCTATTGGTAAAGACAAAGATGTAATAATCTCCGTCCGCCGGAATTGCAGAGCCGGGAATTTGAATGTTGTTGACCGTAATATTTTCGGTTCCATTCACAGCCAATGGTGCGTAGTGATAGCCATAGGTAAGGACCGTATTGTTGTTATCGCTATAGTTATCGTCCGGCGAAATATACACGGTATCGAGCCAATACTCACTATTGGCAATGGCTTGCCCTACGTTCTGAACTGTCCACGAGAGCGAGATATTCTGCCCTACGTCAGCATTTGCCGGAGCAGCGAGATTTAAGACCGTTAGGTCCGCAACCGCAGGATAGATCGATGCCGTTGCCCGACCGGTAATAGTTTGGTAGCTTGCGACAATATCGACGCTCTTGTGAAGATCCGTTATCGCCGTATCGATCGTAAAATCAACGTGATCCGAACCTTCGGGAACCGTGACCGTAGTCGGAATGGTGATCGCACCGGCCTCGCCGACCGTCGATAGATCGATCGTTGCATCGCCGGCAGGGGCGACGTCCGGTAAAGTCAAGGTTACTTGAGTTGTTCGGCCCGCCGCGATCGGATTTGGGTATTGGATCTTCAACTTGATCTGCGGTGCAGGCGGTTGACACGCAGGCTCGTCATTATTTACATTCGCGAGATCACTTATCTCCTGCTCCGAAATGGCACGGTTGTAAAGATTAACCTCATCGATCGCTGCATCCGTCAGATCGCCGCCGCAGCCAATGTCGCGGTTTCCGATAGAGAACGGAAGGTCGTTGTTACCCATCTCGTATGGGAAATTCTCGGTATCCTCTACCACACCGTCAACCCATATCGTGTGCTGTGCTCCCTGTCTTCTGAGGACAAGATGGTGCCAGATGTTGAGCGAAATGGGCTGCGCCGTTGCAAAGTTGAGATATTGGCTGTTATCGATATTCGCGACGTCTCCAGTGACCCTGTTTAGATCATCGACAGAGAGTCGCCAACGCGACGCCGTGCCTCCGCATTCGGATTTTCCCGCGATAAAATGAATGTTCGAGGAATGCAGATTTACCCATGCCGTCAAAGTGTAATCGCCGGTCTGGACATCGAGCGAATTGTTATCGGGGACGCGTATGTAGCTACCGTTGGCCGCAAAATTAAACGCCTGACCGACGTGCCCGGGGGCATAGGTCGGATCGTCTATAGCCTCACCGTTATTCGCCCCGATCGAGTCTTCGGCATTATTCTCGCCTTTCCACGACGAGACCAACCCGACCGGAACCGAGTCGTTATAGATCTTCGAAATTTCGCTGTCGGTGATCGCACGGTTGAAAAGATAAATTTCATCGACAAGGCCATCGGTCGAGAAAACCGGTGATGTCGCCCCATCGCCTTTACCGATCGTAAACGGAGCGGTGTTACCGGCAAATGTGTAGGTGGTGGTCTGAGTATCTTTTAGTACATTGTCAACATAAAGTTTGAATTCCTGACCTTGCTTTCGCATCACGATGTGATGCCATTCATCGAGAGTGATCGCATCCGGACTACGACCCGTTTGTCCGGATGAACCGTCTTCGTTCCAAAACTCAAGGAACGGCTGATCGTTTTCATCAACACCGATGTAGTACGACGACGCGTAGTCACCTTGGGCTCCCTTTCCGGCGATATAGCTCAAATTAGGATTTGTCGCTCGGAGATTTACCCAAGCTGCGAGCGTAAAATCGCCCGTCTGCAGATCGAGTGAGTCATCTGTGTCAGGGACTTCGACGATGTCCTCCGTTCCGTCAAAATCGAATGCCTGGCCGATCTTTCCCAGCGAATAGTGAGTGTCATACGACTCGCTTCCGTCATTATTGCCAACCGAGTCAAGTGCGTTTCCCTCGGCACGCCATTTTGCGATCAGATTCGGCACTTCAGTTGGAGAATTACTCGCACAGGTCGGCTGCCACGAAGGACTCGTAAAGGAGTTGTCAGGGTCTGAGGCCAGTTCGGTCTCATTTGTCCCGTCTGCATTGACGACAAAGATCTTGAAGTCGTTATCGCGATATGTTACAAAAACGATCTTTGTGCCGTCCGGTGACCACGCCGGTTGCTCGTCGAGCCCGACAGCCGTCGAACTCACTGCGGTCGCGTTCGTACCATTGGCATCGGCTGTGTATATATCGTTGTTCGACGCATAGACGATCTTCTGACCATTTGGCGAATAGGACGGCGATTCGATCTGCTGGGAATTGCTTAGTACGAGAGTTTGATTCCCTCCCTCCGTGTCCGAGGTGTAGATTACGGTTCCATCCGAAAATATAAGATGGGTACCGTCACGCGACCAGTCGACGCTAGAATCGTAGAAGTATTCCGGATATTGGATAGCGGTGGTAGTAACTGACAGATCGCCGATATTCAATATCTTTATTCGTCCGCTGCCCCCCCCAGTTTGCTCTCTCGAGGCGAAAACAACCTTCGTGCCGTCAGGCGAGAATTTTGGTTTTTGGTTAAGCACATTGTCGGCGGAAAAGGTCATTCGACGTTGATTGGTACCGTCGGCGTTCATCAGATAGATCTCTTGCAAATACGTCAGATTATCCGGACGATCGCGGCCCGATGTGAATACGATCTTTGACCCGTCGCGTGACCAATCCGGGTCTTTGTCGCTGCTGCTGTCCGTCAAGACAGTTTCGTTCTGCGGCTCACCCAAACTCCGCAGTATTATCTGCCCGAAGCTGCCGTAGCCACGTCCAAACAACAGGCCACCGGTGCCGGCCGTCTGAGGCGATAAATTATTGCGTTTGATCGGCTTCTTTTTTTGGTTCTTTGCGGACTTGCGCGGCGTCGGAGCGGCTGATGGCAAACCCGGACCCGTGATCTCAATATTTCGTAATTTTGCAACGGTCTGCCAGCCGAAGAGAACCGTCGCGGCGATCGATAAAAGTACAGTAACCCGAAGTACGCGGCCGAATCTCGAACTCAGAGAAATCTTCATAGTTAAACACTCCTGACAAATTGCAAAAAATTGATTTCGCCCTACAAAGCGTAAAAGCAGTGACAATCGGCTCAAAAAAAATGAAGAATGTTTCAAACGCTATTAGATACCGCGTAGATTCGGCGAAAATCACTCAAATGTATGTTAATGACCGGCTGAAGCTAGAGGATTTAAGAAGCACGAAATAGTGTATGTCGCAGATCGCGGTTACCGATTGGGCGATCCACGCAAAAAACTTTCAAAATAGGACAATTGGACGTATAATCCGTGACATATTTGTCATTTGACGGCTATGTCGGATTCGCTCGAGGTAACAAATTTGCTAAATAGAGTCGGGGCGGGTGATGCTTCGGCTCCCGACGAGTTGCTGCCGCTCGTTTACGGCGAACTGCGCAAACTAGCTCAGGGCTATCTCAAAAATGAGCGGGAGGGCCACACCCTACAGGCAACTGCTCTCGTCCACGAAGCATATATACGGCTGGTGGATTGGGAAAATGTATCCTGGCAGAACCGCGCTCATTTCTTTTCGGTGGCGGCAAATGTGATGCGAAGGATACTGGTCGATCACGCTCGCGCAAGACGTGCGGAAAAACGCGGTTTCGGACAGACACTTGCGTTAGACGAGGCGATAAGTTTCTCGAGTCAGCGTGAAGTGGATCTGGTCAGGCTCGACGATGCTCTTGAGTCGTTGGCGGCGATCGACCCGGTTCAGGAGAAGATAGTCGAATTGCGCTTTTTCGGAGGCCTTACGATCGACGAGACCGCACACGCCCTGCAAGTCTCACCCTCGACTGTCAAACGTGAATGGACGGTCGCAAAGGCTTGGCTCTTCCGCGAGATCAGCCGTTGACGATCTATCTAAGTAATGAGCGACATCGACTGGCAAAACGTAAAGGATATTTTCATCGCCGCACTCGAACTCGACGAGTCGCAACGCTCGGAGTTTCTGTCCGAACGCTGCAATGGTGAGACCGATATGCGGTCCGAGGTCGAGTCGCTGCTTAGATCACATTTCGAGAGCGAGGATTTTATCGAAAATCCCGCGATCGAGGTAAGTGAGATATTCGGCAACAAAGATGTCCGGATCGACCAGCAATTCGGCCACTACACGATTGAGCGGGAAATCGGCCACGGTGGTATGGGCGCTGTATTCCTGGCACGACGTAATGACGGCGAATTTGACCAAAAGGTCGCGCTCAAGATAGTCCGCCAATCGATCGCTGAGCACCACATAATCGAGCGATTTAAGAATGAACGCCAGATACTCGCGTCACTTAGCCATCCCAATATCGCACGACTGCTCGATGGCGGCGTCGCCGACAGCGGCGAACCGTTTATCGCGATGGAGTACATCGAAGGCGTGCCGATCGACGAATTTGCGACGAGCCACAATTTCTCGATAAACCAGAAACTTCGATTATTTATAAAGGTCTGTTCCGCAGTCGCTTACGCCCATCGAAACCTGATTATCCATCGCGATATCAAGCCAGGCAACATCCTCGTCGGTACCGACGGCGAACCAAAATTGCTTGATTTTGGATTAGCAAAACTGACTGACGAGCGGCTTTTGGCGGACCCATCTCAAACCCAAACCGCATTTCGTGCACTGACACCGGCATACGCTAGCCCCGAGCAATTGAAAGACGATGTGATCACAACCTCGTCGGACGTTTACAGCCTCGGCATTCTGCTTTTTGAATTGCTGACCGGCGAGCGGCCGTTTCGATTCGAAGGCAAAATGCTCGACGAGATCATCCGGACGGTCGCAGGAACGGCACCCGCTCTTCCATCAAAGATTGCGATGTCAGCAAGCCACGATCCGCAATTATTAAAGGGCGATCTCGACAACATTATTCTGTGCGCCCTTCGAAATGAACCGGAACGCCGCTATCACTCGGTCGAGGCATTGGCCGAAGATATCGAAAGGCATTTGAACGGATTGCCGGTGTCTGCTCGGCCGAACACATTCAGTTACCGGACCGGAACATTTATCAAACGCAATAAGATCGCGGTTGCAACCGCGTCTTTGGTCCTGATCAGCATCTTCGTCGGCCTCGGAGCAACTCTCTGGCAATCGCGTGTCGCTGCAAAGGAGCGGGATCAGGCTCTGCACGAACAGAAGAAATCGGAACAACTAAGCAATTTTCTCCAGACGATCCTCTCGTCCGCCTCACCCGAAGAAAGTGGGAAAGACACAAAGGTGATCGAAATGCTCGATAACTCCGCCGGCCGAATAGATGAGGAATTTGCGGACCAACCCGAACTTAGAGCACAAGCTTTGTTAACGATCGGAAAGACCTACACTCAACTCAGCCTGCTTGATAAGGCGGGCACCGTGCTCCGTAAAGCGTTAGATCTGAGTACAGATATCTACGGAACCGAAAACAAAACCACATCTACTTGTATGATGTATTTGGGAACGGTGAATATGGGCATCGGTAAGTTCGATGAGGCGGAAAAGCTTCTCACCGAAGGCACCGAGATCGACCGAAGGCTTTCACCTAAGGGCAGCAATGAGTTGGCTTACGGTTTGAATGCATTGGGGGAATTCTACGTAAGAAAGGCTGAATATGAACGGTCAAAGCCCATTTTGCAAGAATCGATCTCGATCTATGACGATCTATTTGGAGCAAATAATAAGGATTCGGCATTTGTAATGATCTCAGTCGGACGTGCTCAGGCGTTTGCGGGAGACAAGGATGGTGCCGAGACCACGTTTCGGCAGGCTCTGGCGATCTATGAGCAATTGCCCATTCGGTACGAACTGCGGATCGCCTTTATCAAGATAAATCTCGGTAATCTACTGGCAAACAGAGGCAACTACGATGAGGGAATCGCTTTGATGCTCGATGCTGAGGCTACATTTGCAAAGAAGCAGGGCGATTCGTTCAATACATTCAACTCGAAGGTATTTCTTTGTCGGGCATATTTTCTTAAAGGTGCCTACGATCAAGCAGCGACGAACGGCACTATCGGGATCGAAATGGCCCGAAAACTAAATCTTAAAAATAACCCGAGTTATGTTGAAATGCTGCTTTTTACGGGTTTATCACTATCGCGGGGCGGGACGCCGCAAAAGGGCGAAGAGCTATTGCGTGAGGGACTAAAAGTCGCCGAAAATGGTTTTCCCGGTGAAGTTGCCGATGCCAAAGGATGCCTTGGCGAAAATCTCGCAGCCCAGAAGCGCTTTGTAGAGGCTCAAACGTTACTTTCTGAATCATATGAAAGCCTGAAAGCGTCGGTTGGCGAACAAAGTCCGCGCACCGTGCAGGTAAAGAATTTGCTGGATTCAATTTCTCAAACCAAAAAGAATACGGTGCCGAAGACGAAATAGAACGCAATTTATTACTGATGTTTTCAGCATCGTCTTGCATACTGTAGTTTATTAAATATATGACAGATACACGAAAAATTGCCGACCCGTGCGTGATGGTAATATTCGGAGCGACCGGAGACCTTACCAAACGCAAGCTCTTCCCGGCACTTTACAATCTTGCCAAGGGCGATTTTCTGCCGCACACGTTTGCGATCATCGGCGTCGGGCGTCAGGAAATGACGACTGAGGAATTTCGCAAGGAAATAATCGCAAATCTGCACGAATTTATCCCGAACGATAAGGATGAAAAGATCATAGATTGGTTCGCTGAACGCACGTATTATACCGGCGGTGATTTCGACGATGACAAAAAGTTATTTGGCGACATCAAGAAATTGATCGGCGAGGTGACGGTCAAACACCAGATACCGAACAATTTTTTCTACTACCTGGCAACGCCACCCTCATTGTTTGCCAATGTCACGCACAAGATCGTCAACAACGGGCTGGGCAAGGAAGAGAATGGCAACTGGCGCCGATTTATCTACGAAAAACCGTTCGGCCACGACCTCGACTCGGCAAAGCAGTTAAACGCGGATCTGCTGAAAACTATTAAAGAAGATCAGATCTACCGCATCGACCATTATCTGGGCAAAGAAACCGTGCAGAATATTTTGGTCTTTCGCTTTGGCAACAGTATCTTTGAACCGATCTGGAATCGCAATTTCATCGACCACGTGCAGATCACGGTTGCCGAATCACTTGGTGTCGAGCAGCGAGGCGGTTATTACGATTCGGCAGGCGCCTTGAGGGATATGATCCCGAACCATATCTTTCAGCTTGTGACACTGACTGCGATGGAACCGCCGGTGTCGTTTGAGGCAAATGCCGTGCGCGATGAGCAGGCGAAGATCCTCCACGCCATCCAACCGTTTTCGCCGTCTGACGTTTTGCACTGCGCCGCTCGCGGTCAATACGGTGATGGGACGATCAACGACACCGCCGTTCCGGCTTACCGCACGGAGGAAAAGATCGCACCATTCTCAAATACCGAGACCTTTGCCGCTCTAAAGCTTTCGATCGACAATTGGCGTTGGGCGGGAGTTCCATTTTATCTGCGGACCGGCAAGCGAATGCCCGCCAAGCACTCGAGCATCGTCATTCAATTCAAGGCAGCCCCGTTCGTCCTTTTTCGCGACACCTCAGTCGAAAAGCTCACGACCAACCGCATCGTCATTCACATCCAACCGGATGAGGGCATCACTCTGCATTTCGGCGCCAAGGTGCCGGGTCCGATCGTCAGTATGGGCGCGGTGGATATGGATTTCAATTACGTAGACTATTTTGGTGAGCAGGTTGCCACGGGTTACGAGCGTCTGTTATTTGATTGTATGATCGGAGATGCGACACTGTTTCAGCGAGCCGATATGGTCGAGGCCGGCTGGAGTATAGTCACACCGATACTGGACGTGTGGAATGCTCTGCCGGCGAGGGACTTTCCGAATTACGCGTCCGGGACGTGGGGCCCGGCAGAATCAGAAAAGCTGCTCGAGCGTGACGGGCGAGCCTGGAAAAACCTCGTTGACTAAGAATGTGTCATACCACTCGTCACTGAACGAATGTATGAGGATACCGCTTTAACTTATCTAGATATGGAATTGGAGTTGATCGCCGCCGTTGCCATTCTTGCCGGACTATTGTTCTTGGCAACGATCGATATGGCATTTGCTAATATGTCGGACGTTAGCCTGCGCCGACTGGCAGCCGACGCCGATGCCGAACGGAAACTTGGTGCGGCGGCCTTTCTGCGCGAGATCCTCGAAAATCGTCCGCGATTTAGATTTGTGATGTCGTCGACGATCCAGGTACTGCTGATCACTTTCGCCGTGCTTCTGACACTCGTCATCGTTCGTTTTACGCAAGACGAGATGTCGATGCGACTATATGCACTCTCGATCGCTCTGATCGCGACCGTACTCGCACGACAGGTACTGCCGCGGCTTTTTGTACGCACCAATACCGAAGCCAAACTTCTGTTTCTACTGCCCGCCGTCCGTCCGCTGTATGCGGTCGCCTCCGCGATCGCCAACCCGTTCGCTTCCAAACGCCAAAGCAAGGAAGAACAGCGCTTGGAACAAAGTTTCACCCCGGATTATGCGGACGAGAGATCAGACGACTCTGACGACGACTTTCACGCATTAATGGAGGTCGGTGAGGCTGAGGGAATTATCGAGGGCCGTGAGCGTGAAATGATCGAAACGATGGTCGAGTTTTCTGACACGCGTGCCGGCGAGATCATGACCCCGCGAACCGAGATCTGCGCGCTATCTTCGAGTGCGACGATAAAGGACGCCCGCGAACTGATCATCGAAGAGAAATATTCGCGTATCCCGGTCTATACTGACTCCATCGATAATATCGTCGGGATGGTCTACGTCCGCGATCTGATGCAGGTTTGGGCCGAAGGCAAAGAGGCCGATCCGGTCGAAACCATTGTGCGTGAACCGCTTTTTGTGCCCGAAACGATCCCAGCCGCGGAGTTGCTCAAAAAGATGCAGATCGACCGTATTCAGATCGCCGTCGTGATCGATGAATACGGCGGCGTCGCCGGACTTATCACTGTCGAAGACATCATTGAGGAAATCGTCGGCGAGATCGAAGATGAAGACACCGAGCAGGACGAGATTGTCGAGATCATCGAGGGCGACGGTGAGTATTGGGACGTGATCGGCTCGACCGAGATCGACAAGATCGAACGACTTTTTGATCTGGAACTCGAGGACGAAGACTACAACACCATCGCCGGCCTAGTCACCAGCGAAGCCGGATACGTCCCGAAGGTAGGCGACGAGCTTCGGCTACGCGGATTGCATATAGAGATAATTAGAGCCGACGAAAAGCGGCTTCAACTCCTCCGGCTACGCAGAGAGGGCGACGCAGAAACAGTTTCGCCCGACGAATCGCTGTAACGGGGCGATCGCCTCGTGTGCAGAATATGCCGCGGCCTTGGGATCAAAGGCCCACATTTGTGAAGTCCGTCAACCCGACGTTACCGTTGCAGCCCGCGGTGCAATCCGTCGGCTTTGTGTCCATAGAAGCCGAACGGTCATAAACGGTGGCATATCACATCCTTAATTATGTCGCCGATGCATTGCCAGCGGTTCTTTGGTAAAATTGCGTTTCGATCAGAGTATCGCTCTGCCTATACACAATGGCCAAAAAAATAAGCAAGTTTCTTAGTGGCAAACGGATAGATCCGAAGCCCATATCGTCCGACACCAGCCTCGCCGATCTGATCGACGAGTCGTTTATGGCATATAACGGCGCAAGGCTTCGGGAAGCGTGCCGACTGTTTACGACAAAGATGTTGGAGGACGATGTGACCATCGGAGTCACGCTGACCGGTGCGTTGACGCCTGCGGGGCTCGGGATCTCGGCGTTGATACCGCTGATCAAGGCCGGATTTATCGATTGGATCATCTCGACCGGTGCAAATCTATATCACGACACCCATTTCGGTATAGGGCTTTCGCTTCATCAGGGCAACGCCAGCCTAGACGACAGGATTCTGCGTGAAGAAGAGGTCGTGCGTATATACGATATTTTCTTTGATTACAGCGTACTGCTCGACACCGATTCGTTCTTTCGGCGACTGATCGAACACGAAGAATTTCAAAGGCCTATGAGTAGTGCCGAATTTCACTATCTCTGCGGCAAGTACATACGGGCACGCGAGGAAAAGCTCGGTATCAAGGAAAAATCATTATTGGCTGCCGCTTACGAATACGGCGTTCCGATCTATACTTCAAGCCCAGGCGATTCGTCGATCGGAATGAATATCGCGGCCAAGGAACTACAGGGCGGCAAACTCATCCTTAACCCTAATCTCGACGTTAACGAGACCGCCTCGATCGTACTCGCCGCCAAACGCGGCGTCGTGCATACCGGTAAGCAGACAAAGAAGGGCGGAAAATCGGCCATCTTCATCCTCGGAGGCGGCAGCCCGAAGAATTTCGCATTGCAAACTGAGCCTCAAATTCAGGAGGTTCTGGGGATCGACGAGAAAGGCCACGACTATTTCTTGCAAGTCACTGACGCACGCCCCGACACCGGCGGCCTCAGCGGAGCAACCCCCGCCGAAGCGGTTAGCTGGGGCAAGGTCGATCCGGAGAAATTGCCCGATGCGGTCGTGTGTTATGTCGACTCGACCGTTGCACTACCATTGATCACCGCCTACGCGCTTGCCCGCCACGAGCCGCGAAAAGCACGCAGACTATACGATCGGAGAGACGAATTTATGACGTTGCTCAAAGAGGAATACGAGCTCTCAACCAGGAGATAGATGAAACTGAAAGCTGAGATCGGCGGCGAGGCCCGCGAAGTGGAGATCGTCAGAGACGGCGATCGTTTGAGCGCGGTCGTGGACGGCCGCACCTACGACCTTGAACTCGGCGAACCTCTGCCGGGTGTCTATCTTTTTAAGAATGAAGGAAAAGTCACCGAGGCGTCGGTGCTGGTTTCGTCCGGCGACAACACTAACGTACGGATCGGGTCGAATGAGTTTGAGGTTAAGATCGTTGATCCAAAACGACTTCGCGGGTCGGTTCATACCGCCGATTCCGGCGAGGGATCGTCGCAGATCAAGACTGCAATGCCCGGCAAGGTCGTCCGTATTTTGGTGGAGATCGGTGCCGAGGTGAAGATCGGTGACGGCATCATCGTGGTCGAGGCGATGAAGATGCAGAACGAGCTAAAAGCTCACCGCGACGGCATCATCAGAGAGATCAGGGCCGCCGAGGGCGAAAACGTAAATGGCGGCGACGTGCTGGTCATAATAGAATAGGCCGCTCAGCAGCAGTCGGCCCTTTCCCCAATTCATCACCTAAGTCCTAACAGCGTTCGGCGACGGTGATCTCCAACGCGTCCGCCGCACGCTCGAGAGCCACGGTCCTTTCGGAAAACCACTTTTCATCCTCGGTCTCAAATCCCCTTTCAACAGCCAACGCACGGCGCGTTTCCGACGGTGCGGTACCGCCATAGATCGTGCGGACGGCCACAAAATTCTCAGGCGAAACTGCCGCCGCGAGCTGGTCCGGCGACATTTGCAGATCACGCCCGATGATATCCCTCGAAACGGATTGCAGAATCTCGTAGGTCACATCGGAACCGGCTTCGATCGCTTTTCGAACGCACGCTCCAACTATCTTATGCGAGATACGGAACGGTAGCCCTTCCTGGCGAACGATCGAATCGGCGAGTTCTGTGACCGCGATAAAATTCTCGCCGGCCCGCTTCTTGAGCACGTCAAAATTGAAAGTCGCAGACTTTAGCGTACTACCAAGCAGCGACACCGCCCGGTTGGCATCGCGTATGCCGGAATAGATCATCGGCTGCAGATCGTCTTCGACGTCATTGATGTCACCGAAAGGCGTGTTGTGGATACTCGTCATCACACCGAGGCATTGACCCAGAGCCTTGCTGCCGATCGCACGCACGTGTTCGAGAGCCACCGGATTTCGCTTCTGCGGCATTATCGACGAACCCTGCACGTAACCGTCAGAAAGGCGGATCACGTTAAACTCCATCATCGCCATCAATAGGAATTCTTGTGCAAATTTGCCGACGTTGACGAGCATCGCCGATGTTGCTCCGAGCATTTCCGTGAAATAGTCGACCGACGCTATCGACGCGTAGGAATTTACGGTCGGCGCCGTAAAACCAAGTAGGTCAGAAACACGGTGTCTGTCGATCGGAAATCCCGTGGTCGTTATCGCACCGGAACCGAGCGGGCAGTAGTTCATATTTTCATATGCCCTCTGCAGTCGCTTAATATCCCGGCCGCAATTCTCTGCCATCGCGAGCAGAAAGTGCGCCATCGTCGAAGGTTGTGCCGGTTGTGTGTGTGTGTACGCCGGAATGAGCGTTTCGTGATGTTCTGCCGCCAGATCCAGAAAAACTCGCCGCAGGCCCATCGCCGAATTTAATAGCGTTAAGCAAGATTGCCGCAGATACAGACGATATATTGTCACGTCGATATCATTCCGGCTGCGGGCGGTGTGCAGCTTTCCGGCAATGTCGGGATCACAACCTTTGGCGATCTCCTGTTGCAGCAAATAAAAGAGATCCTCAAAGCTACCGTCGTATTCCCTGCTGCGAATTGCATTGAAATCCAGAGCCATCAATGCCTGTAATATCGCCGTAAGTTCGTCCTTGGTAATTATTCCCTGCTCCTCTAGCATAATCGCGTGAGCCAGATCGACGCGGTAATACGCATCGAGGAAATACTCTTTGGCGTCCGCGAAGCAGTCCGAAAGGACGTTGTCCTTGTAATTCTGTGCAGGAAATTTTTCTTGGATTTCTAACGACATTTTAGGTAATTGAAGTTACGGTTATCAAAATTGAAATTGGGCACAGATATCAATGATCGCTCAAAGATACCTGTGCCCGGGATTGCCTATTTTGCTGGTGACTTAGGCAAACTTAGCATATTAGCGAACAGTCGATACGCTCCAGGGTTCCCGACCGGCAATTGGCGGAACCACGAATACGAAGAGTATAGGAATCGCCCCTTTCCGACCTGGGCATACAACATACCTCCGTTGCTTTCCTTTTCGCCCTCATCGTGAGACTCGAGCAGCGGCACGTATTTTGTCGCGTCAAAGTCAGTGACGCAATAAAGGTCTCGCTCTTGTACCCAGTTTAACCAGTCTGCATCACCGATCTTGTTCGGAAAATTGAAGACCGGATGATCGCCTTTAAGTATTTTGACCGGTGCGTTTTCATCGACGACGCGGATATTGCCTTCCATTTTAGCCGGATAAGGCATCAGGTTGAGTCGAGCGAATTCCTGCTGCTGATACTGTACGATCAACGTTCCGCCGTTATTCATAAACTCGGTCAGCCTGCCATTGTTGGCAATGTAATCGGTACGCACCTGCGATGCTCTAATGCCGACGACGATGGTGTCAAATTGCGAAAGATCGCCCGTCGAGAGATCCTTTTCGCTCAACATTTTGACATCGAGCCCGAGCCGCCTGATCGCTTGCGGCACTTTATCCCCGCTACCCATAATATAGCCGACCCGGACCGGGGCAACTTTGAGGTCCAACACTTGTGCGGTAATTTCGGCCTCAGTGTAAATGCGGTGGGTTTGGATATGCGGGTACAAGGTCTCCTGCACCTGAAGGTCATAAGAATTGCCATCCATATTGGCGACCGCCCGCAATGGATATTTGTTTGGCTTCGCATTGGCCGGAATGGTCAGGTCAAACGTCAGTGCAGTCTTATCGCCTTTTTTCTTAAGTTCGAAGTCAGCGGTTTTTGGCGACAGGGCCCAACCGGATGGCAAGCCAAATCCGGCCGAGCCTTTTGCCGTTCCCGACTTGTGATTCGTAACAGTCATTACGAGGCGATAGGTCGCGGATTTGGATGATGTCGGAGCGATAAGCAAATTCGAGTCCATACCGATAGTGACGGCCGGCACTACATTTAATTCGCGGCGAATCTCGCCACGAATATCATCCGCGTAACGATATTCAACTTCCTTTTCGATCTTGACCGAGTTACCACCAAAATCGAACGTCACCTCAGCGATCGCGAGCGGTTTCTGAAACGGAAGGCTCTGACTCTCACCGGCACCTGACCAGTCAAAAGTAGAGTTGGTCCGGGGTTTCGTCAACCAGTATGGCTGCGTCGGTTCGGATGTCGAAGAGGTCGTTAATTTGAAGAACGAAGCCGAGCGGGCATTCTCGCGAATGTTCCGAAATCCGGTCGATGGCGGTGCCGGCGGTTCGGCAATCGAATCTGATTTCCAGTCTTGCGGCACCTTGACCTCGGCCTTTACGACCTTGATCTCTGTCGCGTCGGGGGCAAATACGCGAACTGCGACGTTGGTCGAATCACCAGCGACGATCGTTTCCGTATCGGCGAGAGCGTCTACCACCGTGCCCGAGGCTAACATCAATGCGTTCGCAAATTCCTCACGTTTCACGTGTACGAGCGACTTCGAATAAGGATTTCGGGTTGCCGATTCGGCGTCCGCCGCTTCCCGGTAACCGCGTGCCAGCATCGGCACCAATTTTCCCGGTGCGTAGGGATCATAACTCTTTAGTGCTTCCACCGCAGTTGCCTGCAATACTTTTAGCTTTTCGATAAATGGTGCAGAAGTGTCATTTGAGTTTGCCGCGATCCCCGTAATTGAAGTGTCGATACCGTCAAACACGCTCGACTCCTTGTCAACGGCCTTAGCAGTGGACTCAAGCAGTCGTACACCGGACGTTTGCTTTCCACGCAGTTCCAACGTCCCCATTTCCTGCGATTTGTGTTGGCTACGGCCCTCCATCGCGATCTCAAAATATGATCGACCCAAGAGCGAGTCGTACTCACCCGTGTTCACGGTGAGCGAAGGCACATTCTGCGGATTCGGCACAAAACTCTGCGAGACATATAGCTTTTTCGCTTGCCACGGCAAAATGTCGCCCGTCAACTGTTCGGGAAACTCCTTTGGGTCGGCTGCGGCCTTAAAAGCGATCGGCGTCAAATATCCGACCAACTGGTGCTGTCCGTGTCCATCAGCCGGAGTTCCGGCAAATCGTGAAATGATCACCATCGGCTTGAAGATCCTGATGGCACGAACCATATCACCCAGAACTTCGCGTTCTCCCCAGATCCGTGCGGCCTCTTCCCGTTTTTTCGAAAACCCATAGTCCATCACGCGGGTAAAAAACTGACTACCGCCATCAAGCCTGCGGGCTTGCAGCAATTCTTCCGTGCGGATAGTCCCCAAGGATTCAAAAAGTTCTTCCCCGATCACGTTTTGGCCACCATCTCCGCGATTAAGAGCGAGGTATGACGTTCGAGCCTGTTCTTTTCGTGCGAGATACGCAAGCAAACCGGAATCTTCGTCATCCGGATGGGCTCCGGTATGCATCACACGCGCCGTTGTCTGCAGGCGCTTGAGTGCTTGGACAAGCCCTGCCGAGCCTCGGTCATAAATAGGCCGAACCTGGGCACGAGCCGGTATCGCGATCATCAAAACACTGACTAGGGCCAGGACGTCTAGCCCGATAATTGCACATTTATGAATTCTAGTTTTCATTTGCGACCACTTTCTCCTCGTTTCTAACGGTAAGACTTATTAAATAGCCGGCGATGACCGTAACGAGACAGCCGACCACGTTAAACCACAAAAACTCGATATTTGTATAATGACTGGCAACCCAAACCGACGATATGCCGAACAGCAACCCAAAGAACGCACCGCGAGAGCGTGCGCGCTTTACGCCGATCGCGAGAACAAATACGCCCAACAATGAGCCGTAGAAGAACGAGCCGAACTTATTGACCACCTCGATCAATGAACCGAGATTGGTTGCGTATATTGCGACGACACACGCAAACAATCCCCAAACAAATGTGGCCAGGCGGCCAAATGCCACATAATGCTTATCTGTAGCTTCTTTGCGAAAATGCCTCCGATAAAAATCGATCGTCGAGGCAGTCGCGAGTGCATTGAGTTCGGCCGAGATCGAGGACATTGCTGCCGCAAAGATCGCTGCGATGATCAGGCCGACCACACCCATTGGCATATTTGCGACAACGAACGCCGGAAAAACGTAATTGACGTCATTAAAACTCGAGTTGCCGGTCGAAGTCTTTACAAAGTCAATTGCGTTTTTCCGTGCGTCGTTGAAGCCCTTGTCGGCGGCGACGTACGCCTGCCGAGTTGAGTCGTTGCGGTCCCCCACGAATGCGAGGGCGGCATCCTTTCGCGTGTCGTGAGCGTGCTGAAAGTCGCTCTGCAGAGCCGAATATTCCGTCGTCTGCGATATCTTGTTTGCCTCGACAGCATTAAACACCATCGGCGGCATTGCAAACTGGTAAAAGACAAATACGAGTACGCCCACAAGCAGTATCAGAAACTGCATCGGAATCTTGAGGAACGCACTCATCAATAATGATGTACGGCTCTCGCTAACCGATTTTGCGGTCAAAAATCGCTGAACCTGACTCTGGTCACACCCGAAATATGACAGAAACAGAAATAGTGCCGCGATCATACCGGACCAGATCGTGTACTTTTGGGTTAGGTCAAAGCTAGTGTCGATAGTTTGGAGTTTACCCAGCGTTCCTGCCAAAAATAGACCGTCGGTTAACGATACTTGAGCCGGAAACTGTGATACCACGACAAATAAGACAACAAACAGTCCGAAGAAGATCACGACCATCTGCTTGACATCTGTCCAAGTGACCGCCTGCACGCCGCCGACCATCGTGTAAAACGTGGTAGACATACCGATCAAGAAGATCGTGGCTATCTCACTCCAACCAAGCACGATCGACAGAATTACTGACGGTGCAGCAATCACCACGCCGACACCGAGGCCACGTGAGATAAGGAAAAGAAAGCTCGTTAAACTGCGGGTTTTCGCGTCAAATCGCCGTTCGAGATATTCGTATGCTGTGTAGACCTTTGCCCTGTAAAAGAACGGCACGACCGTGATGCAAAGTATCACCATCGCGAGAGGCAATCCATAGTAGAACTGGATAAACCTCATACCGTCGGTGTACGCCTGGCCCGTAGTACCGACCAGTGTGATGGCAGAGAGCTGGGTCGCCATTACCGACAAACCGACCGCCCACCAAGGAAGGCTTCGATTTGCGAGGAAATAGCCCTCAATGTCTCCGCTATGCTTGGTCATACGTATCCCGTCCCAGATAACGTATGCAAGATAGGCGACAACAATTGCCCAGTCTAGAAATCTCATTTTTGATCAACTAGAGAAGTAATTTGAAAACGACCAAAGTGCAAAAAGCACAATGATAAGGGTTATGATCACACCCAAGTAAACGCGATACCACCAGGAATCAGGCAACTCCTCAGGGGGATCAACGTCAGGTGCGATTCCGTGATGTGCCATAGGTAAGTTTGTCGGGTGAAGGCCGAGTTACGTCGGCCTTCACCCGGAAGTCAGCTCGGATTAAAATATGAATTTGAATCCGATCTGGAACTGTCGGCTGTCGAGAGAGGTGATCTGATTGCTCGCCTTTCTCAGTGCCGGTGTCGGTATCGGACCGGTCGGATTTCCTGCCGCATCGGTCGTCACGGTCAAGGAATTCAACTGGTAGATACTGTTGATGTTAAAGAGATTCAGGAATTCACCGAAAGCTTCGAGTTTGTAGCGTTCGGTAAAGTTAAAGAATCGCGAATAGCGAAAATCGATATTGAACTGCTTTGGCGTTACACCCGAGTTACGGCTGATCCCGACCGGGTTATCCGAACCGGTATAGCCATCAAGGTTGATATCGGTCGCGGCGATCACATTAAATCGCTCTCCGCTATTGGCAGTCGTGATGATTCCGAACTGATTGTTGTTGACGAGATACTTGAGGGTCTTGTTCTCAAAATTAAATTGAGGGCGTCCAACAAAGGTCATCACAAACGTGTGACGCTGATCAGCAAGCGAAGGACCGATATCGCGGTTGCGATTGGTCGGGTCCTGCGTGACCAAATTGCCGACCTGCGTTGCAACTAGATTCTGCTCGGGTGAATTATCCTCTGCCTTAGACAGCGTGTAATTCATACTGAACTGATAGCCCTTCGAGAATCTCTTGTTAAGCTGCAGTGTAAGCGCATCGTACTTCGAATTACCGACCGACTCAGCATACAGAATGTTGTTGAATCGCGGATCCATACGGGTAGCAGCACTGACCGTATTGCTATAGACAGGACGACCGTCAGCTAACGCTCCCGTCGGATTGATGCGATTGATGTTTCTGTAAAGCGGCAAATGGCGGCCACTCGAGTGAATAAACCCGGCGGTCACAGACAGATCGTTCGTCAGAGCCTGTTCGATCTGGACATTTGCATGCGTGGCATACATATTCTGAAAGTCCGGAGCGATCGTCTCTATACTCTGGACCGGAAGAACGGTTCCGGGAGGCAGACTTCCGAGTGTTGTCGGAAACGCCGGTGAACCTACAGTCGCCGGAGCGAAGGTAAAGTTAAAATAAGTCGGATTGCCGTTATTCTGTAATGCACGCAGATAGAAATCGAGATATACCGTGTCGTAATACATACCGACACTGGCTCGGACCACAGTCGGGCGATTACCTTCGCGTAATCCGTAAACGATTCCCAGACGCGGTGCAAAGTTGTTCTTGTCGACCTTAAATTTTCGCGAAGCAGCAAACGGTGATGTTGCGTCTGCAGTCGGAATATTATACAAATCGTAGCGAACGCCGTAGTTAAACTTCAATCTACGAGTAACTTTCCAATCGTCCTGTGCAAAGAAATTGTAGAACGTCGATTTGTACTGGATATCCGGATTACCGAAAGCCTCAACGTAATTCGTGTAGCTTCGGACGTTTACGCCATTTTTAGCGTCGAGATAAGCTTGGATCGACGGGAATGTAAACCTAGCAAAGACGTTTGAACGACGCGTATCATCGATCCTGTTGACGCCGCCGCCAAACTTGATCCCGTGGTCGCCCACCTGCCACGAAAGGTTATCCTGAAACTGAGTCATCGTCTCAAGCGGTGAGATCGTGTCGTCATTCTCCGGTGCACCAAAATTGGCAATGCCTGTGATAACGATGCTGGGTCCGGTGCCCGAGTTGGCGTTAGCAAGGTTTTGTGAATTGCGCTTGGCGTACTGGAAACGAAATTCGTTCAGGATCGTCGGGCGAATGATCGACGCAAGCTGAATGCCCAATGAATAAGATTTATCGTCAAAGTCAATACTTCTCTGAAGTGTGTTGACGCCACCACCGATATTGTCCGGCGAGAGGTTTTTGAAATAATTGAAGCGAGTGCTCAATCGATTTGCATCATTGATCTGAGCGTCAGAGCGAATGATGAAAAAATTCACCTTCTGAGCAGTCGGGATCGCCGTCGGGAAAGCCCCGGCGGGGACACCTGCCGCGATCAGAGCTGCCTTATTGGCGTCCGAGATCGTGATCGTACGTTGCGGTTCGCCGCCGAGGTCACGCTGCACCCACTCGTATCCGGCGTAGAAGTGCCAGCGATCCTTGATGATCGGGCCTCCGATCGCGCCGGTAATGTTATCCACCTTTGTTTCAGGCTTGATCGCACTCGGAGCAAGGTTAAACGGCTTCGACGACATCGGTGTCCGTCTAAAACGATAGCTTCCCGATCCGTGCAGGCCATTCGTACCGGACGGGGTCACTGCGTTCATAATGAGACCCGGCGTTCCGCCGAATTCTGCCGCAAAACCATTTGTGACAAGTTGAACCTCACTAATAAACGTATCAGAAATAGGCATCAGGCGAATTCCGCCTCGATCGGCCTGCGTATTGTTGTTACCGTCAAGCTGATAATTCGTTCGACGAGTATATCCGTTGGCATTGATCCTGGGCACGCCAAATTCAATATTCGGACGGCCCGTCACGTTTGCCTGAAGCAGAGCATAGTTATAAGGGTTTCGCGAAACAAGCGGCAGGCTCTGGGTCTCGCGAGTATTCATTACTCGTCCCAGATCGATCTTACCGGCATCTGCGATCGGCGAATCGAGGTTAACGGTAACCGTTTCGGATACTCCACCAGTTTCCATCGTCACGTTGATCGTGGCGATCTGACCGGTCGTTAGCGTAACTCCCTCACGAACCAGGCGCTTAAAGGTAGCAGCTTCGACGCTGACTCGGTATGAGCCAAGCGGAAGCAGCGGAAACCTGAAAAGGCCACTCGAGTCCGTCGACATCGTGCGTTCGGATCCTGACTCGATATTGCGAACCGTAACAGTTGCACCCGCAACCGACGCTCCGGCACTGTCAGAAACGATACCTTCGATCTGTCCGTTGATGGCCTGGGACTGTGCTCTAACTGAAATGATTCCGACGGCAACAACGGCCGTCAACATAAAAAACGAAACTATACGTTTCGTTAACGCCAACGATTTACCCATAACTGATCTCCTTATCCTAATTCCTAATATTTCCGAACAATTACTTATTCTACACCATCGATGACCGGAATTTAGCGATCATACTGATTAACCCGTTAGGCTAAACTGATCACGTTAACGTGATCGCGGCTAAAATGTTTGTCGGTTCTACCAACAAAGTTTTAATACAGCCGTAACATTAAGTCAAGGTAGCCCGCACAATCAGGGCAAAAAACTTAGTTGGCGGACGCAAATTTTCGTGCTAAAACGAGACCGATCGCTCCGATCAAGGTCGGCGAATCGCCGAGCGATGATGGCATAAGTTCGGTTGGCGGCAGTCCCGCTAGGATACTTCGCTCCGAGATCCGGGCTAACTCGTCCTCAAATAAATGCCACGCCTGAGTGATCTTGCCACTCACCACAACGATCTGCGGGCTGAGTCCAACGGTCAGATTCGAGATCCCGTTGGCCAAATATCTTGCGGTCTGCTTCAATGCTAAAAGTGCGTGTTTCTCGCCATTTATCGCCAGATCTATGAGGTTGCCGATGTCCATATCCGCCTGCTTCATATCGTCCATTTTCAGAAGCCGGCGATAGCGTTGGATCATAGCTTTTTCCGACGCGTGAGCCTCCCAACACTCTCGACTGCCGCACGAACATTCGATCGGGGCGTCATCACCTGCGATCATATGCCCAAATTCGCCGCCCGCACCTTTTTCTCCGCGATAGACCTGACCGTCAAATATGATGCCCGTGCCGATGCCCTCGCCTACCAAAACCATCACAAATGTGTCGATCTTCCTTATCTTTTCGTGCCCAAACCACAATTCTGCCAGAGCTGTTGCGTTTGCGTCATTCTCGATGGTGACTCGCAAACCGAGTTCTTTCTCAATTCGCTGACAGATATCCCAATCGCGCCAGTCAAAATACGGCACGTGAAAGACTTTACCAAGTTTCTGATCCACCAGGCCCGGTACGCTCATTCCGACGTCGAGCGTGAAAGATGCGTATCTCAAAGTGAGTCGGCGAAGGCGTTCCACGATCTGACCGGAGATAAACTCGACGTCTGCGGAGGTTGGCATCGTCTCACTTTCGATAATATTCCCGGCCAGGTCGGCAACCGCGATAGTGGTCGTTCGCGGCGTAACGTCAATGCCGATGGCGACCGGAACATCGGTTTTAAGCTTAAACATCGTGGGCTTTCGTCCACCAGACGACGTCCCCTCGCCGATCTCCATGATCAACTCGGCCAATACCAGATCGTCGACGATCACCGACACGGTCGACCGGTGCAAGGCAGTCTGTCGGGCGATCTCAGCCCGTGATATGGGCGAGCGATCCCGGACATAGTTCAGTACGATCTGGCGATTGATATCGCGGATCGTATTTGGCCTTGCGATCTGGGATTTTGCCTTTTGAAGGTTAATTCGCTTCATTGAATAGGTGCGAAACAGTCGGACTTACGTGTTGATTAGATGTTGTACCATAGCCGACGGTGCAAAATCAAATACTTAGTTGGTAGTCCCGACAAACTTTTGGCCGTAAAATCTTTGCTCATCGTACTATCGGTGAGCTCGTCGTGTTTATGATCGGTGGAATCCGCGCTCGATGTCGCGCATCGATAGACGCAAAATCACGGGCCTGCCGTGTGGGCAGGTGGTCGGCGAGGTGGTAACAAGCAAGCGATCTATCAGCCACTGCATCTTTTCCGGCGACAGCTTCATATTGATCTTGACCGCCGCTTTGCAGGCAAGACTCGCAGCAATATCGTCACGCAGGGTCGATTTGGGTGAGCCCTTCTTCTCGGCATCGATCGTATCGAGTATTTCCGCAAATAGATTACGGGCTTCATTGGCTGGCAGGTCGGTCGGAACGCTCTTGATCGCGACGGTTCGGCCGGACAATCTCATCATCCCGAATCCCAGTGATTCGAGGTCATTCTCGATCAACCGATATGCTTCAGATTGAGCAGGAGACAGGTCTATGGTCTCGGGCAAAAGCAGATTTTGCGACTCGATACTGCGGTCCGCCTCCATTCGTCGATATTTATCAAACAATATACGCTCGTGTGCTACGTGCTGATCGATCAGCAGCAGGCCTTCGTTGTCGACGGCGATGATAAAACTCTCGTGAAGTTGCCCTATGGGCTGTATTCCCGCCGACGAGAGGTCTTCGACGTCGATCTTAACAGGGATCTTGATCGCCGAGTCCACCGGTGGCAGTTCGGCGTATCCACGAGGCTGAGACGCAGGCATTGTTTCATTGGCGACTGCCGCGATCCTTTCAAGATCGGAGGAGTCGGCCGCGTCAAATAGCGGAACTGCGTCGTGCTGACCGAATGTATCACCGGATATTTCGGGCGTCACTTCAATAGATGCCGGCCGATCGCTCCAGCTTTGCGGTTCGTTGATCTGGTGATCCGAAAATTCGATCGTCGACTGTACGGCGGGCACCTCGACCGGGGCGTGAACCGTTTCGATCTCCGCTACCGATTCCGAGTCGGACGGACGTTCGATCGCCTCAGGCACGATTCCAGCCCTTGCGAGAGCTTCTCGTACGGCTTCGGCTACGACGTCCTTGACGGCCTCGCCACGACGAAATCGGACCTCGGTCTTGGCCGGATGGACATTTACATCGACCTCGTCGTGCGGGATGTCGATAAATAGGAATGCGACCGGATATACGCCGTGCGGCAGGACTGAGCGAAAGCCTTCGAGCAGTCCGCCTGTGATCGTCTTGTCGCGGACAAATCGATTATTGACGAAAAAGTACTGTGAATCGCGACTTGTCCGCCGCTCGCGGGGAGCAGAGACAAATCCGCTCACCTTTGCCACATACTCACGTCCGCCGCTAACGGGCAAAAGGCTATCGAGCAATCCGGCACCAAATATCTGAAACGCTCTTTCGCGCAAGTCTTTTGCGGCGGAAACGCGCATTACTTCACGGCCGTTGTTTGTAAGTTCGAAAGCGATTTCCGGATGAGCAAGAGCGTAATGCGTGACGATCGCCGTCAGATGGTAATTCTCGGTCGCCTCCGATCGCATAAATTTGCGGCGGGCCGGCGTATTAAAGAAAAGGTCACGGACCGTGATCGTCGTACCCCGGTCGCGTGCGGCATCCTTAACGTCGATCAATTTTCCGCCTTCGACTAAGACCTTCGAAGCCTCGACCGCCGACTCTTGTTTTGTCAAAAGCTCGACCTTGGCGACCGACGCTATCGAAGCCAGTGCCTCGCCGCGAAACCCAAGTGTCGCGATCGCCGCAAGGTCTTCGAGGCATCGGATCTTTGACGTCGCGTGGCGTTCGAACGCCAATATTGCGTCATCGCGACCCATTCCCTGACCGTCGTCCACGACACGCATAAGCCTTCGGCCACCGAGTTCGATATCTACGTTTATTCGCGTTGCTCCGGCATCGATCGAATTTTCGACCAGTTCTTTAATGACGGATGCGGGACGCTCTACCACCTCACCGGCAGCGATCTGGTTTGCCAGATTATCAGGCAATATCTGTATTCTGTTTAGCGAGGTATCTGACATTTTCGAATTGGTGGGGGCCTAAAGCCGAATGACCCGGTGTGCCCGATCATCAAGATCGACTGCATTGTATATCCAATCAATAAAGTTCAGTCCGAAACGATCCAGAAAATACGTGATATTTAGGGCACGCTCCTGCAGATGCTTGTGCGGCAGAAGGGCCGTAAAAAGGCCCTCGATCTGCTGCCTGATCACAGCATCCTTGCGAACCTGCACATTATAAAACTTATTACGTAGCGCTCCGATATGGTATATGATCTTTCGCCTGCGTTTCGCGAGATTTTCAGCGAGTGTAGTGTCGATCTGCGATAGATCCTGGTCGAGCCGGTTCAATTGCGTATTTATCGCCTCTTCGACCTCAGCAAATACGCGGGCCGAGTCCGAATTTAGATATTTCTCGACGATACCGGGCAAAAGCTCCTCAAATCCCTCAAATAGCCTTGCCAATTGCAACCCGTATTTCGAGAGCGTTTTGGCGTGCTTTGATTCGACAAAAGTGAAGCTCTGGCGGTGGAGGATAAGCGTCGGAGTGCGGTCCAAAATACGATAAACCTCGCCACTTTGTGCAAAATATGCGATCTCCGCCGCCCCGCCAAAGTAACATACGGTCGGCAAAATATAGTCCTGAGCGACCGATCGCAAAACCACACTCGGACTAAACCGTTCCGGTTCCGATTCGGCGATCTGAGCAAGTTCCTCGAGAGTAAACTCACGCGATCCGTCCTTTTTACGGAATGTCCCCGCGTCGGTCCGCTTCAGGGCATTCCGTGTGTCATTTTCCGCTTGCCAAAAAAGCGGAAAGTAATCCTCGCCGACCAGAACCTGTGCCGCGTAGCCACTTTCAACAAGTTCGTCACTGCGCTTGCGCAGTGCATCGACTATCTCCGCCGAGCTCCGGATCGCTTCCACATAAATAGGTGCCGCGAGGCGTTTCAATTTAGGGTGTAGCGGGCAAAGAATGATCAGGCCGTAATCACCAAGCAAATGTGTCAGCAACTTGCCGAATGCATCGCCAAAATAATCGTCCGGACGCCAACTGTCCTCGATCAAATGTCTGACTTCGGCGGTAAACTCCGTCGGCGAAAGAGCAGCAATCAGATCGGCGATTCCCTCTTTGATGCTGGAGTCAAGCTTTACATAGCCGACCGGCAGATCCTCGTAGCAATGACTAGGTTCGGTCTTCGATTCATAAAGCTCGCCCTGACGATCGATGACGTAGGTCTTCGAGACTTCTTCGAAATCGTGGTCCTCGGTTGCGACCCAGAAGACCGGAACCGCGTTGACGCCTTGCTCCCTAAGCCTCTCGACCTGCCGGATCGCCGACATCGCCTTGTAGATCGTATATAGCGGCCCAGAGAATAGTCCCGCTTGCTGGCCTGTCACAACTGCGACTGTGTCCGGCGAGCGTAGTGACTCGATATTTTTAAGCGTCTTGTGGCCGGCACCAAACTTGATATTTATTTCCGCAAGGGCATCAGCCAGCACATTCCGGTCAGCTTTATGATTTGCAAGTACGCCCGGAACGAGTGAAGCAATATCATCCTGAGACGCGATCGCCTGCGGATAGTACTTTTTCAGCGACAGTGGATCCGTCTGGTAATCAATAAAGAGCCGCGATTGTCCCGGAAAGTCTGAGAAAGGTATACTCTCAGCTCGCAGGGTGACGGCTCCGCTTCGGCTCTGACAGGCGATTTCTTGCTCCATTCTTGTATCTATCAGATTATAGATTCCCGATCGCCACTTTCCAAACATAAAACGAAAAGAGGCGGCCCGAAAGCCGCCCTCTTTGTATCCGGATAGAGAGCTATCTAATTATTAGTGATCCGCGGACGGTCACCCGGGGTCGATGCGGCAGCACCCGCCTGTCGTGAAATGCGATAAACGCCCGACGAGTGAGTCCCTGCAAAAATACGGTTCGAATCATTCGGGTCCATCGTCATCGACCACACACGGCGACTAGGCAGTTTCATCTCCTTGGTATCGATGCGGCGCCACTTATCGCCGGCGGTAGTCGTCTGATAGATGCCGCCGTCGGCCTCGAGTGAGCTCGATACGATCACCTCGTCAGTATTGTCAGGATTAATCAGAATGCTGGTGTAATTGCCAAGCGGTAGATTGCCACCGCGACGGGTCCACGTCAAGCCGCCGTCACGACTGGCGTAAAACGTCTGCGAAGTGCCGACATAAATATAGTCGGGTCTTTTGGGATCTGAGTTGATAGAACTGATCGGCACTATGTCCGCTGCCCCACCCGCCTTTTGCCACGTCTTGCCGTCGTCACGCGACACAAGCACGCCCGAAGTCGCGGTACCTACCCAAACGACATCAGGCCGCAACGGCGACGTGTGAACGGCAAAAATATTTTCATTTATACCCGCACCGAATGCCATTTTTTCCCAGCCCTTCGTTAGATCGTAACTGCGATACAGTCCCTTGTCCGTGCCTGCTAATATTCCGTTCTTGCCATCCTCTGTAAAGGCGAGCACCTTCACCTTGCCAATGATCGCGGGAACTAGCTTTCCGGTTGCTACGGTATCAACCGACGGGATTGCATTTGTAGCCTTGGTCGAAGCCGTCTTTTTCACGACTTTTTTCGGCGCCGGCTTTTTAGTGATCGGGCGTGCAGCGGGCTTTGCAGCCACAAGTTGCGACCAGTTGGCTCCCCGATCGAGCGAACGGAATATTCCCGCGTTGGTACCGAGGTACATCAGATTCACGTTGGCCCGATCCTGAAGTAGAGCAAACGGGACGATCCGGCCTGAGTCCAAATTTTTCGCCGGAGCCCAAGTGCGGCCTGCATCCAGGCTCGTAAAGAAGAATCCACCGCCGGTCGCGGTATTTTGCGTCGTAGCGTAAAGCCTGTCCGATGATTTGTTGTCAGCGGTCACGGAATATGTGAATCGGCTGCTGAACCGATCGTTGGTAGGCGCAAAATTACGGCCGCCGTCATTCGATACCATCACGCCGTAATTGTTAGTTCCGATAAAAACTCTATTGGGTTCAGACGGATGGACTGCGATCGAGTTGATCTCGAGATTTCGCTGAGTCGTAAGTGCCCAGGACTTGCCGCCGTTCGTAGTCATCCAGAATCCCTCAGTCGTAGCAGCATAGACTGTACCGGGAATAGTCGGATGTTGCAGAATGTCACGCGTTCGGCGCGACTGTGACGGGATTCCCTGTATCTTTGACCACTTCTCGCCACCGTTCTGCGATTCGTAAATACCGCTGCAGGCCGAGGCAATAATATTCTCAGGGTTTCGCGGATTAATGGTGATCGCAAATACGTCGGAATCATCGATCATTCCGTCCTTGATCAATCGCCAACTCTTGCCGCTGTCGACCGTCTTATAAGCACGCCACCAGGTGCCGGCATACATCGTATCGTTACTTCGCGGGTCGATGGCCAAGGAATCGATGTTAACCGGTGCCGTCGATGATTTAAGCATTTCCCAACTCTCGCCTGAGTTCTTTGAGATCCAGACACCGTGCGTGGTGCCGACCGTAATGATATTTGGGTCGGTTGGCGACTGCGTCATCGCGTGAATGGATTCCTCCTTGAGTTCCTTGGACTCTTTCCAAGTCGAGCCTCCGTCGATCGAACGAAAGAAACCGCCCGGGGCCTTGTGCCTGTGGCCCGACGTATAAATGATCTTGGAATCACGCGAATCGACGAACAATTGATCCAGGATAAGTTGGGGCTTGTTAAGATTGACTAATAGCGACCACGTTTTGCCGCCGTCCGCTGAAGTGTGGATCTGGCCGTCGAGCGTCGTGATATACAACCTGTTCTTATCTCTGGGGTCAATTGCTACTACACGCACGTCGCCGCCGTCAGGTCCCATAACGGACCAATCGTCAAACTTCTCAGTATCGACCGGCGTATCTGCGGCACGAACCGCTGATGTAAGCACAGTCGAATTGACCACGAAAGCGAATGCAACAATTAAAAGCAAGGCACTATTTTTCCGCAGATTGAACATATTATCCTTAATTCCCATAACGAGCTTCTTTGGCGGGCCAACAAACAGATAAACCGGGCGATCCTGCAGTCCTTGAATTGGATGCGGATTTGTCGATGACGGTTGGCAACATCCAAAATGCAAACATTGAATCGTCGACTTGGCTAGTTTACCGAAAAGATCCTCGTATTCCAAATATCACACCAAGGCGCGGAAAAAACGGCTGAGGTCTTGTGATGGAAACCTCAGCCGTTTTGAAATGTTCACACACCTTGCGGTGATGCGAAGCTATGCGTAATTAGGGAGCGTCAGCACCAGCCGGCACGAGCCAGAACTTGGTGTTGATTCCCGCTCCAGTATTATTGCCGTCGACAAACGTAACACGATTAACATCGTACTTACGGAAGTTGATAGCCTTCATGATCTGGGTTTTACGCTTCTTGATCTCTACCGGCGTACCTTCGTTGACGATGTAGCCCTGAGCACTCGGATTGTTGTTCAACTGGATATAGAAGTTGTCAACACGAGCCTTGACGTCATCATCCGGAGCCTTGCCGAATTCATCGATAAGTGTCTTGGACGGTTTCGGAGCAACCGGAGCACTTTCACTTGCAGTGGTCACACAATTACAGGTCGGATCGATTCCGCCCACCTCAGCCGTAGCTGTGATGTTCGAAACACTACCGTCTGCAGGCGTGCGAACCGTGATCGACGATGTTCCCTGTCCTGATTCGATCGAACCGGCAGATACTGCCCAGTTGACCGAGTTAGAACCGGCACCGCTCAAGGTAAAGGTCATCGTTGCACCAGGATCGGTCGTTCCGGCCGGTCCGCTGACCGACAATGTCGGGCAGGAGCAAACCTGAACACAATCTGCACACTCTTCGATAGTTATTGTCTTGGTTTCGGTCTTGCCGCAAACGCCGCAACCATCATCAACACCTGTTGTGATCGTGTACGTTCCCTTGCCAACTCCCGAAAGATCCCACTGAACGTTTGCACCGCTGCCGACAATGCGTCCGCCCGAAACTGTGTAGTTATAGGTAAGGACATCATTTTCTGCATCGCTTGCACTCGTTGCAACGTTGACCGTACGGTTGTCGTTACAAGCACCCGATCGTGATTTGAATCCAGGAGCACATCCAAGCGTGATAACCGTGTCACTGATCGTGACCGAGTTAACTACCGCCGGGATATTGACAATTTCCGTCTGACGCTTCGTGCGGCGTCCCAACGTCAACTGTGCAATGTATCCGTTTCCATCACTCGATGTGACAAATCCATTAGGAGCTCCAGTCCAGCTTGAGGTGATAATAACCGGATTACAAACCGTATTGCCTTCACCGCCTACTGTGCCGCCACCAGTTGTAACTGAGCGGCAAGGAATCGTTACGTTACTAGAGAAACTAGCGTTCGGATCAAAGCTATCCAGATCCTGCTGGTTAAAGTTGTAGCGATATGCAAGTCCGAGGCTGGCCCAACGTACCGGGAAGATCCTGGCACCGATGATGCCGTCCATCGGGTGATTCTCAAACGCGTTCGGAGTGCGTCCGCCTACATAGTAGAGCGAGCGGAACTCAGCGATCGGCTGGAAGAACTTGTTAAGCGGGAAATCGACACCGATCGACGACTGGAGTTCATCCGGTCGGTCGAGAGCTGTGAATGTGCCGCCCGGCAGGTCCATCTTGGTCTTGCTGGTATAGCGGTAGCCAATGTTGGCCGACAGATTAGCCCACTTGGCGAGACGTGCGTCCGCAAAGAAGGTCAAGGCAACGTCGCCCATATTGCCGCCTGCACTCGCACCACGCTGCAACTGGTTAAATCCGGCAGCATCGTTAGCGTTGTCAGCATAATAGGTGTATGAAGCAACGAGGCCGTATCCGACCGCATTGTGAATGTTGTTCATTCTCCACTTGAAACCAACGTCAAATGAGTTGAACGCTGATTCGCCGTAGCCGCGATTAATGAACGGAGCATCCGGAAGGTATGACGGAGCCTGTGAAAAGACCAGCGGGCCTTCGCCAGCAGGGGCACCGGTAACACCTACCAAAGCCGTGCTTCTAAGCACAACGCCCGGGAGGATGCTGCCATAGACAGAACCGATACCCGGGAAGAGCGACGCACCGTTACCGCCAGCGGCGGCGCCATATGTCGCATTCGTGCCAGCTGCAAATCCGAATACCGGACCCGAGAAGAACGGCGGCAACAGTCCGAATGTGCCGGCATTGCCGCCGACGAACGGATATGTCACATACGGAGCACCCGTTGGGCGATAGACTGCCGAATTAATGAAGGGGTTAGCACCCGGTCCGCGCGGAGCCAAAACGATTGCCGGTGCGCGAGTCAAACCCGGTCCAGGAATAAAGAACTGCGAGTTCGGCAGATAGTTGCTCGAAAGGTTACGCCGTGAGTTAACCTTGATCGCACGATAAGCTTCTGTATTAAAGAAGAGTTCGACCTTATTGGTCAAACCGATCTGGAAGCTGGCCGGCACCGACGTAAAGTCCGCATCACCGGGATCTCGATCGTAGTTGCTCATTGCCAAGCTTATGGTGTATTCACCCTTGCGAAGCGTCTGGCCATCATAAACAGTAAATAAACCGGTAGCGCCGCCAACCGGACCGCCCGTTCCCACGGTCGGTGCAGTGTTACGCGGATCTGAGTCCGGTCTGCCGTTGCTCTGGGCCATCGCCGCAAAAGCAAGAGTTAAAAGTAAAAGTGTCGCAATGTACACCTTGTTAGCGAGTTTCATCACATTCCTCCGCCGAAATAAAAAAATTAAATTCAAAAGGCCAGCAATTGAGAACAATTAAGTTTCTAAAATCCACTTACCTCAAAGCTACCCAAGTATTACATACGCCTAACTGCTTTGCCAACCGCAAATACGCACAAATCAAGCTATGTGCTAATCGTTAGTTCTTTAACTACAATAATTTGTAGGGGAAAATCCGTTCAAAGTCAATTTGACCGAAATCAAATAGAATTATCCCCGCTTTAGACGATACCGCAATCGAAAAACAAAATCAAGTGTTTTTAAGCTTGCGGTAACGCCACCAATTTATGCATAAATACCGCGCATCCGCGTATCGTATGCAACTCGATCGATCGCAAGCATATAGGCTGCAGTGCGAGTATCCACGTCGTGCTTTTCAGCATAGTGGCATAATTCGTTAAAGCTAGCCACCATTTTGTCCTTGAGGCGGGCGTTGACCTCGTCCTCGGACCAGAAATATCCCATACGATCCTGCACCCACTCGAAGTACGAAACCGTTACACCGCCGGCGTTTGCAAGAATGTCCGGAATTACGAAGATTCCCTTGTCGTGCAATATCTTGTCAGCTTTCGGGGTCGTCGGGCCATTTGCTCCCTCAGCCAGGATCTTACACTTGATGCGGTCAGCATTTTCCGATGTGATCTGGTTTTCGGTGGCACACGGTGCAAGCACGTCGCATTCGAGCTCAAGTAATGCTTTGTTATCGACGAACTCGACATTCGGATAGCCGTCAAGCGTTTTGTGCTCTCTTAAATAGGCGAGAACGGCAGGAATGTCCAAACCGTCCTTATTATAGATACCGCCGCCGACATCAGATATGGCGATCACCTTGTATCCGTGTTGGTGCATAAGTTCCGCACCGATACCGCCCACATTTCCCGACCCCTGAACAACGACTGTCGTCTCTTCGGGAGTCAGGTTAAATCTCTTGATCGCCTCTGACATAGAAATAAGTATGCCGCGGCCCGTTGCTTCACGTCGGCCGAGCGAGCCGCCGAGAGCAACCGGTTTACCGGTGACAACCCCAGTGACGGTGTGGCGTGCGTGCATTGAGTACGTGTCCATTATCCACGCCATCGTCTGCTCGTTGGTCCCCATATCCGGGGCGGGCACATCCTTGTCGGGGCCAATGAAATCGATCAATTCCGACGTATATCGACGAGTCAATCGTTCGAGTTCGCCGACCGACATCTGTGACGGGTCGCAAATAATGCCCCCCTTGCCGCCGCCAAAAGGAACGTTGACGACCGCACATTTCCAGGTCATCCAGGCAGACAATGCCTTGACCTCGTCTAAGCAAACATCGGGAGCGTATCTAATACCGCCCTTTGCCGGACCGCGTGCAAAGTTGTGCTGAACTCGAAAGCCCTCAAAAACCTGTATATGCCCCGTGTCCATTCGGACAGGTATATAGACCTTGATCTCGCGACTCGGTACACGCATCAATTGGTACAGATCCTCGTCCAGACCCAAAAGGTTTGCGGCGCGGTCAAAGCGCTCACTCATTGCCTCAAACGGATTCTTTTCGTCACTTCCCTTAAATCGACGCATTTCGTCAGCCATTGGATTTGCCATTTTATACACTCTCCAAAAAAATAATATTAACTAACCTAATTTATATACTAATTCATCGACCCCGAACGAAAGCCTTCGAGATCGAGCGTAACGTACTTAAAACCAACACTCCGAAACTCACGCCGAACCCGGCCCACCATCTCCGGCGAAAGGATCGAGTCCAGCTCGGCCGGAGCGATCTCGATCCTCGCGAGTTCGCCGTGCACCCGAACACGAAATTCCTTGAAACCCAAGCGCCGCAAAGCATCCTCGCCGCGCTCAACCTTGGAAAGTCGGTCGATCGTAACGGGTACGCCGTGGGCAATTCGCGACGAAAGGCACGGACTGGCCGGCTTATCCCAACCGTCAATGCCGTTAGCAAGGCTAAATGACCTGATATCGTCCTTGGACATACCGACATCCGCCAGAGGGCTCACGACCCGGTTTTCGCCCGCCGCGATACGCCCCGGGCGATGATCCGAAAGGTCGTCTGCATTGGTGCCGTCAAGCACGAACGCGACCGCCATCTCATCGGCCATCGCACGCAATCTCGTGTATAACTCACTTTTGCAAAAGTAACACCTATTCGAAGGGTTTGCAGCGTAATTTGGATCCAATAATTCGTCGGTATTTGCCTCGATCAGATTCAAACTGTTTTCTGCGGCGATTCGGCGAGCCTCGGTTCGCTGAAACTCGGAAACGCTTGGTGATATCCCCAAGACGCACACCGCGTCCTTGCCAAGTTCCTGCGTTGCAATGACCGCGAGATAGGAACTGTCCACTCCGCCGGAGAACGCTACCAACACCTTTCCCATTTCACGCATCATACTCCGCAGTCCATCCTCTTTAACATCGCGTATCTCGACGTCCGGCGATGCAATGGTTGGTTGGGGATATGAACTCATTTTATAGTGATTTGGCTGGGTAGGCCTGTTGTGACCCGTAAACAAAATGGTAGCCTACCAATATGAATGAAGCAAATGTTTGAAACCACATTGTAACTTCTTAAACGCTAAATAAATATGGACTCGAAATGGCTCGAGTGATAATATTCGGAACAATACTTAATGCTTACTTGTAGTTCCCGTTTTACCGGTTTCATCGCCCTCAAGATCGGCATCGCCATTTTAGCGGTCATTGTGATCGTGTCGAACGCAGTGCCTCCAGCAAATGCTCAGGAAATAGATGACCCCGCCGAAGACGCGGTCGCTATTTTTAACCAAGCTCAGGAACTTCACGAGCAAGGAAAGATCGCCGATGCGATCGAACTTTATAAGAAAGCTATAAAGGTTTTTCCGGAATTTCCGGAGGCTGAATATCAATGCGGCACGGCACAACTGAGCCTTGGCCGCACCGCCGAAGCAGAAAAGGCATTCAGGCGGGCGATCGAACTGCGGCCCGATTGGACGTTGCCTATGACGAACCTTGGGACACTCTTGCTTACCAAAGGCGATCTCGCGGAAGCCGAAAACGTTCTGTCCAAGTCGATCGAACTCGACGACCAGAGTTTCCCTGCCCTCGCGGCAATGGCTGAATTGAAGTTACGCACAAAGGCCTCGGCGGCGGTCCTTTCGGAGCTTTTAACAAAAATAAGTGCTCTTACCGGAAAGGCGAAGCCCACTGCATCGCTCTGGACTGCCCGCGCGGCGCTCGAGAATGCCCTTGGCCGAACGCAGAATGCAAAGGCCAGCCTGAGCAATGCTCTCGCTATTGACCCGAGTAACCGCTTTGCTCTTTCAGAATTGACTGAGATCGCTCTTGCCGAGGGTGACACTCTAAAAGCGTCGGAAACGGTCGCTTTGCTGGAGAAGATAGCTCCCGTAACCGTTGAAACAAGGCTTTTACGAGCGAGGGTGTACGCGGCAAACGGCAATAATAACGACGCACTCAAGACCCTTGAGACGCTACCAGCTCCGCTTTCGGCAGAAGCAGCCGCATTTCGCACACGCCTGCTCGCCGCGACATCCGATAACGCCGGCGAACTGGAAAAGCAATTGTCCGCGACTCCGGGTGACGCTGCGATTCTAGGCCGACTGTGCTCGCTCTACCGTGTCGATGCTCCGGCGAAGGCCCTCGATTATTGCCGCCGGGCATCTGAGGCCGAGCCCAATAATATCAATCACGTCGTCGGCTTGGGCGCCGCATTGGTGCAGGCAAAAATGTATGAGCCGGCGATCGGGCTTTTTCGCAAGCTCCTGACGATCGCCCCCGACAATTCAACAGTGCACGCAAATTTAGGCACAGCTCTATTTCAGTTAAAGCGTTACGCGGAAGCAAAACAGGAATATGGATGGTTGGTCTCAAAACAGCCTGACCTGCCGATTGCATACTTTTTCCTTGCTATATGTCACGATCAGCTTGCGGAGTATCTTGACGCTATGGCAAATTACCAGCAATTCCTTCGAATAGCCGATCCTTCGAAGAGTCAACTCGAGATCGACAAGGTCCAGTTGCGAATACCGATACTCCAAAGGCAGATAAACGAAAAGAAGGGAAAGAAATGAAGCTTTTGCGGAACAACATCATCGGTCGAAAACAACCTTGGCATTCCTTCGGCAGGATTGTCGGCGTGGCTTTTGTTGCGGTTGTCGTTTTTACGGTTTCATCGCCCTTTGTCAAAGCACAGAGTGATCCCGACGAATCTGCGCCACCGCCCGTTCGTGCCGTCTCACGTGACGAAGGCATTGCCCTAAAGCGGGAAACGGACGTAAAGTCGAGAACGCTCGTAGCTTTGGATCTAATGAATGCGCGTATCAGTGCAGCGGAGAAAGCCGCCGCTCTCCAAGAATTCGAACAAATGTACACTGAGCTTGGCGGCTTTTTGGGCGTTATCGACAATACGATCGAGTTTCTCTCGAACAGTGACAGTAACAACAGCAAGGTTCTCGGCAATTTCAAGCGTTTTGAGATCGGATTGCGAGGATTTGTACCGCGCATCGAATTGATTCGCCGCGAGTTGCCGCTCAGATACGAACCTTTTGTAAAATCAACTATCAAATATATCCGCGACGCGCGTTCGCGAGCCCTCGAACCGCTCTTCGGCGACAAAGTCGTTAGAGAACCTCGAATTAATTAGCTTTATGCCGTTTTTAGTAGCTATCTTTACCGCCGCAGTCTTTCTCCTGTCATTCGCACCGGCAACGGCTGATGCTCAGCGCCGCGATTACCTGACCGACGAGGAGATCGAGATGGTCCGTGATGCCCAACAGATGGATGAACGCATCAGCGTACTCGTCCACGCAGTTGACCGTCGAATGGCCGTGATCGGGATCGCAACTGCCCCGGCCGGAAAGGTGGTGAAGGAAAAAGATACGTGGGGTCCGACGCCGTCAGGCTCACGCATCGAACTGCTCAGCGATATTAAACGGATCATCCAAAAGGCAATCGATGACATCGACAATCTAGCTGCCCGGCCGGATTCGGGGTTCATTGATCAAGACGAAAGTAAAAAGCCACAGGATCCGAAAGCAATATTTTCTAAGGCGGTTCGAACCTTGGGATCTGCCGCCGACCGATATCGACCGCTATTCAATAACGAACTTTCAAAAACGGAAGTTACGACTGAACGCGGTTTGTTGCTCGACATTATCGAAAGCTGTGACCAGATCATCGAGGCCGCTTCGAAAATACCGGCCGAGGTCAAAAAGGGTAAGAACGAGTAACTGATCTGCTCCGAAAATTGGGAAGTAAGCGGGCCGCGATGCCGTTTCAGACGAGTTCGGCTCATCAACCCCTCAAAGAGCCGGCCTCGAACTCACACAGAATCGCGACCTCACCTACTTAATGTCATTTTTTCGAAAAACATTACATTTCTGAACGGTCTTTTTTACACAAGTTTAGATGTTGCTGCCTCAACGAACCGAACGGCGAGTGGCCATTGCCACCAAACTATACCCGGATGACTTGTAGCGCGCCGCAAATGTACCTTACACTCACCATATATGACAGCAGAAGCTTTGAAAAAGACACCATTGAATGATGTTCACCGCACGCTGGGCGGACGGATGGTTGATTTTGGCGGTTGGGATATGCCCGTCCAATACACTGCCGGCGTTATCGAAGAGCATATGGCGACCCGAACACACTCGGGACTTTTCGACGTGTCGCATATGGGCGAGATCTGGGTCGAAGGGCCGGACGCGATCAGCTTCGTCAACGGATTGACCACAAACGACGTTTTGAATCTGGTTGACGGACAAGCTCACTATTCGGCAATGACCAACGACGAGGGCGGCATTGTCGATGATCTGCTGGTATATCGATTCAGTCAGGAGAAACTTTTGCTGGTGGTAAATGCCGGCACGACCGAAAAGGACTGGGCCTGGATCACCTCGCATAAAAAAGATGAGCGGGTCGAACTGTTAAATGCCAGTGCGGAATATTGTCAGATCGCGGTTCAGGGGCCGGACGCGACGGCCATCGTGCAGAAACTGACGGAGACCGACCTTTCCGCGATCAAGTATTATCATTTCACCACGGGCCGCGTTGATGGCGTCGATTCGATCATTTCGCGTACGGGTTACACCGGAGAGGACGGTTTTGAGGTGTACGCGGCAGCGGACGCGGCCATTCAACTCTGGAACAAGATACTCGAAACCGGAAAATACGGAACCGACGGCGGAATCATTCCCTGCGGCCTGGCGGCGCGCAACACGCTGCGACTGGAGTCGGCAATGTCGCTCTACGGCCACGAACTCGGCGACGACATCTCGCCGCTTGAGGCCGGACTCGGTTGGATCACCAAATTTCAGAAAGGCCCATTTACAGGCTCAGAGATACTTGCTAAACAGAAGGAAGTCGGAGTTACCCGCAAGATCGCAGGCTTTGAAATGACCGAACCGGGCATCGCACGCGATGGCTGCGACATTTATCTGGATGGCGAAAAGATAGGCGTTGTCACATCGGGAAGTCCTGCCCCGTTCCTGAAAAAGAACATCGGACTTGCATTTTTGCCTCCGCAATTTGCAATTGTCGGTCAAGAAATTAAAATCGATGTTAGAGGTCGCCAGATCGCGGCGAAAGTGGTTTCGACGCCATTTTACAAGCGGTCAAACTAGTTCAAGTTTTCGAACAATTTTAATGAGGTCAGTTTCATAACTTATGTCAAACATTCCTGAGAATCTACGCTACAGCAAAGACCACGAATACGTGAATGTCACCGGTGACGTCGCAACGCTCGGTATCACCGATTACGCACAGCATAATTTGGGTGATGTCGTGTATGTCGATATGCCGCGTGTCGGCGACAAATTTGGGGCTCACGAGTCATTCGGGTCGGTCGAGTCTGTAAAGGCCGTTTCCGAGATCTTTACACCTGTGGCAGGTGAGGTCGTCGAGGTCAATGACGGTCTCAACGACACCCCGGAAGCGGTCAACAATGATCCGTACGGCGCAGGTTGGATGGTAAAGGTCAAAATGGACAATCCGGGCGAGGCCGACGCTTTGCTGTCCGGCGAAGAGTACGAGGAATACCTCAGCACGGTCGGCTAGTAACTATCAGTTTAATGACGATTTGATCTAATGTGCGGCGTCTGCCGTTAGATGTGGTCGGGTTTTGGAAGGGTCCGGGGATTTTCTCCGGACCTTTTTGCGTTTATGCTACAAAAGATAGTTTTGGTGACGCTAGATATTAGTTAAGCGGTGATATCTCGCATATAATAATGTTGTCAAACTCCGGCGCATTTTGTTGAATTGTGGTTCCAGTAGATCTGGATTAACAGGTTCTATTTCGACATTCGGGAGGCAATATGAAATCAGTTGCGACGCTATTTTTCGCTTTAGTTGTGATTTTGGGCAATTCCCTCGCCACTCCGGCCCAAAACTACAAGATCAAACAGACAACCTCGCTAAACGGACAGAACATCACGTCCACCATTTACGTCAAGGGTTCGCGTAAGCGATCCGAGAGCAGTGGAATTATGGGAATGACGGCCGATGTCGCGACAATCGAGCAGTGTGATCTGAAACGCACTGTTCAGTTAAACGACAAACGGAAGATGTATTTTATTGAACCGTTTGCCACCGACGAAACTGCGGCAACGCCTCCGGTCAAGCCCGTTAGAACGCAACCCGGAAATGTGACCAAGGGCGGCACGGTCACTATAACCACCTCGATCAACGACACCGGCGAGCGAAAGCAGATGTTCGGCCTGACAGCCCGTCATATCAAAACGACTATGACGTCCCGATCTTCGCCTGACGCCTGCTCAAAAAGCGATATGAACATCGAGACCGACGGTTGGTATGTCGACCTTCCGTTATTTTCCTGTCCGGTATCAGTTCCGCGAAATCCGATGGGTGCGACTAGCCAACCGAAACAGGGTTGCCAAGACCGTATGATCATCAAAACCTCGGGCGGTGGCAAACTGGGCTTTGCTCTTCAGCTAACGACTACGATGAAAAGCGGTGACGGCGACGGAATGGCTTTCTCGCAGTCCCTCGAAACCGTTGAATTTACCAGATCGGTGCTTGCCGATGCACTATTCGATCTGCCGGCAAACTATACTCCGGCCAATTCTGCTCAGGACCTATATAGCCGTCCTGACTATTCATCGATCATGCGCGGCCAGGACAACCCTCAGCGTCAGACATCGCGCACCGAGAGTACAGTTCGATCGCAGTCCCCGCCGCTGTCGCAGGTAAAACGACCGGGGACGATCCGGATCGGTGTGCTTGCTCCGACGAACAGATCCCAGGAGAATTTCTCTTCGGACCAAATGCAGTCATTTTTGGTCGGGAAACTAACGTCCGGTAATACCGAGGGATTTGCTGTAAGTAGCGAGGCCCAAGCCCGTGAGGCGGGATGTGATTATATTCTGTCCAGTGATTTCTCAAAGTTGAAACAATCGACGGCGAGCAAGATCGGAGGTATCTTCGGCAAGGTCACAAACACTGACACATCATCCGCTCAGAAAATTGAAGCTCAGGTCGATTTTAAGTTGGTCTCGCTTAAAACCGGCCAAACAATGCTCCAAAACAAGGCTGCGGGCAAAACTGAAAGCAGTGTGGACGGAGCGGTCGAAGGAGTTCTGGCGACCGAAGCGATTTCCGTTCTCGCCGTCGCCAGGTAACGTTTGCGGTGACGAGAAGTCTTGAGGGCGTGGAAGAGTAATTATTGCATTTTCACGCCCTCTTATTTATGCATAAGCTCAATTTCTTTAATCGCTTTTCTTTTTCAGATAATAAGTTTGATATCATCGTGTTTTCGCAGTACTTTTGTATTTACGGCACTTAATTAACCATATTCCAATGAGATATATACCCAATTCACCCGAAGAACGTGATGAAATGCTGGCTACGGTCGGCCTTTCCAGTGCAAAAGACTTGTTCCGCTCGATACCGGAGGATGTCCAGTTAAATCGTGCACTCGATGTGACCGAACCTCTGGCCGAATCCGAGGTGATCGCAGCAATGGAGGCGATGGCCGCGAAAAATACCGGAATATCAAAACCGTCATTCCTCGGCGGCGGCGTTTACTCGCATTATTCGCCGACGGTCGTCGATCACCTGATCCAGCGATCGGAATTTTTTACATCTTACACACCGTACCAACCGGAAATATCACAGGGCACGCTTCAATATATTTTCGAATTTCAGACACTGGTCTGCCAACTGACCGGAATGGAGGTGTCGAATGCGTCAATGTACGACGGATCGACCGCGATGGCCGAGGCGTATCTGATGGCACAGCGTGTAACACGCCGCGACAAGATCGTTGTCGCCAAGAGCGTTCATAAGGAATATCGCGAAGTTGCGACGACCTACGCCCAACACGGTGACACGGAGATAGTCGAGATAGATTTTGATGAAAGCACCGGTAGGGTTGCCGACACATCCGCTCTTGATGACAAGACGGCGGCTTTGGTCGTCCAGTCGCCTAACTTTTTCGGCTGCGTCGAGGACCTCGAATCCTTGGCCGCTGCAGCCCACGCGGTCGGTGCACTCTTTGTAGTGGTCGTGACCGAGGCTATATCTTTCGGAATGCTGAAAACTCCGGGGGCTTGCGGGGCAGATATCGTCGTTGGCGACGGACAGTCGTGGGGTGTTCCGATGAGCTTTGGCGGCCCGCATCTCGGGCTATTTGCAACCCAGGATAAATTCGTGAGGCAAATGCCGGGCAGACTCTGCGGCGTGGCTTACGACAAGAACGGCAAGCGCGGCTTCGTGCTGACGCTTTCGACCCGCGAACAGCACATCCGCCGCGAAAAGGCGACGTCGAACATCTGCACGAACCAAGGCCTGATCGCCCTCGCCGCGACCATTTATATGGAAACAATGGGTAAAAAGGGCTTGCAGGAAGTCGCAATGCAAAACGCCCAAAAAGCTGCATACGCAAAACAACAGATCGCCGCGATCGAAGGTTACTCGATTCCCTTTTCATCGCCGACATTTAACGAATTCGTCGTCCGCGGTCCGAGATCCGCTGACGAGATGCTCGAGGCGGTGCGGGGCAACGGCGGCATCATCGGCGGGATTTCGCTGTCGAAGTATTACGCCGGGCGGCCAAATGAATTCTTGGTTTGTGTAACCGAAACCAATTCGAAAGCTCAGATCGACGCACTTGTCACCGCCTTGGCGGCGGCATAACGATTTCTATCGTTTACGTATGTTTTTCAGACCCGTTTGAGAGGCGATAAGAGGAGGACAGTGGCTTGGACATTTCAACCGCATTCGATCGCAGGCGATTTCTAGCGTCGGCCGGCAAGGGTCTCGGCCTTATGGCTTTGTCATCCACTGTCGTCGGTTCGCTTTTCGAACAGGTCAATGCTGCGGGTCGAAGGATCAACCACTTGAGACCTTTGGAAGCGGCGATGGACGAAGATTATTGGGCAACGATCCAGCAGGCGTTCTCGGTGACGCGGAGTATGGTCAATCTCAATAACGGCGGCGTCTCGCCGAGTCCGCGAATGGTGACCGAGGCATTTGTCCGCTACACCTGGCAGCAAGAGGATGCGACAGCCTACATAATGTGGCATATACTCGAGCCTCAGTCCGAGACCGTCCGAACCGGGCTTGCCGAGATATTCGGATGTTCGCCGGAGGAGATAGCGATCACGCGCAACGCCTCGGAATCGCTCGAGATCGTGATGATGGGGCTGGATCTAAAGTCCGGAGACGAGATCCTGACCTCGACGCAGGATTATCCGCGAATGCTCACGACCCTTCGCCAACGCGAACTACGCGAGGGCCTGAAACTTAATCTCGTAAAGATCCCGATCGCACCGAAAAACGTTGATGACATCGCCGCCGCATTTGAGCGTGCCGTGACACCGCGAACCAAGCTTATTTTGATCTCACAGCAGATCAACCTGACGGGACAAATACTGCCGGTCAAACAGATCTGCGATATGGCCCGATCAAAAGGTATCGAAACCGTGGTCGACGGCGCCCACGCCTTTGCTCAGTTTGATTCCAAACTCTCCGATATCGGTTGCGATTATTACGGCACCTCCCTGCACAAATGGCTGTATGCTCCGAAGGGCACGGGGATGCTCTATGTAAAACGCGACAAGATCAGCAAGATCTGGGCACTAATGGCGTCGGAGGACAGGAACAAGAACGACATCCGGAAGTTTGAAGAGATCGGAACACATTCGGCAGCGATGCGACTCGCGATCGGCGAAGCGATACTGTTTCACAACGCGATCGGCGGCAAACGAAAAGAGGAACGCCTGCGTTACCTCTCGCGATATTGGATGAACAAGCTGAAAGATATACCAAAGGTCGGATTTAACACATCTTTCGACCCGCAACAATCGTGCGCGATAGCTAATTTTAAGATCGACGGCATCGACCCGGTCGCGATCGGCAGTTATCTGATGTCCAAGCACAAGATCATCACGACGCCGATCGTTCACGATGAATTTACCGGCATTCGCATTACACCGAATGTTTACACAACGCTATGGGAACTCGACCGATTTTGTGAGATCGTCGCGGACATAGCCAAAAAGGGATTACCCAAAGCCTAAGTTATATGAGCATCAAAAAAGTTACACAACACCCGACTCAGAATGAAGGATTGATCTTCGAGCGTTCGCAAACCGGACGTATCGGATATCGTTTGCCAAAGCTCGATGTGGTCGCCATAGATCTTGACGAAATAATGCCGGCCGCATTGCGCCGCGACGATGACCTGAATGAGGTCCCTGAGGTGTCTGAAGTGGACGTTATCACGCACTTTACACGCATCTCGACGTGGAACTATTCGATCGATCTCGGTATGTACCCTCTCGGCTCTTGTACGATGAAGTACAATTCCCGGCTTAACGAAAAAACGGCTCGGATCGGCGGTTTTGCAGGGCTTCATCCGATGGCTCCCGAATCCGAATCGCAGGGCGCATTGGAACTGATGTACCGTCTGCAACAGGATCTGGCCGAGATCACCGGCCTACCCGGTGTCTCGCTCCAACCGGCTGCGGGAGCACAGGGCGAGATGACGGGAGTTATGCTGATTCGTGCCTTTTTGGATCAACGGGACGGCGAGGCATCCAAGGATCGCCGGGTAATGCTTATTCCCGACTCGGCCCACGGCACCAATCCGGCTTCGGCGGCCATGGCCGGATTCACGGTCAAGACCATCCACTCGACGCCCGAGGGGTTCACGGATATGGACCACCTCCGTCAGCTTTGTGACGAAGGCGGTGTCGCCGGATTGATGTTGACGAATCCAAATACGGTCGGCATCTTTGAAAAAAACATTAAAGAGATCTGCGATGTGATCCATACGGCAGGCGGGCTGGTGTATATGGACGGAGCAAATATGAACGCTCTCGTCGGTATCGCACGGCCGGGCGATATGGGCGTCGACGTGATCCATCTCAACCTGCACAAAACATTTTCGACACCGCACGGCGGTGGCGGTCCGGGCTGCGGGCCTTGCTGCTGTTCGGCTGAGCTGATGCCGTTTCTGCCAGTTCCGCGGATCGAAAAGATCGGCGACCAATATGCCTTGAACAGTGATTACCCCGCTTCGATCGGACGAGTAAAGGCGTTTTATGGCAATTTTGGAATGATGGTCAGGGCACTTTCGTATATTTACACGCACGGTGCCGAGGGGCTCAAAGAAGCGACCGAGGCGGCCGTATTGAATGCCCGATACATTTCTGACAAACTTGCCGACGCATTTGATAAGCCGTTTGACGCGGATTGTATGCACGAAGCTATCTTTTCGCACAAAAATCAATCCAAACGCGGCGTCGTGACGCTCGACATCGCCAAACGACTGATCGACTATGGATTTCACCCGATGACCGTATATTTTCCGCTCGTGGTCGAAGGAGCGATGCTTATCGAACCGACGGAGTCCGTCGGACGTGTCGAGCTTGATGCGTTTGTGGACGCTATGATCGACATCGACCGCGAGGCTCAGGAGGATCCTGAACTCGTGATCAATGCTCCGCATTCAACCCGTATCGGCCGACTCGACGAGGCATCAGCGGCGAGAAAGCCGGTTCTGCGTTGGAGGCCGGATATGGAAACGATGAGTCAAAAGGCCTAAGTGACGAGCGTTTGCCGAAGGTATTCGGTGGCGAAGATATCGGATCGGTTCGCCGGGCGCTTTAGAAACGAGCAATTGAGTTATGTTTATGAAAAAGAGAATTTTTATCATTCTCCCGCTACTTGCGGTTGCACTTGTTGCCGCGATCTCGACGCAGGCTGACGGCGTTACGAAACGCATCAAGTTTGCAAAGGGCAAGCACTCTGCAACCGTTTCCAACAGCGTCATCCGCGGAGAGGTCGATACTTATATCGTTGGCGCAAAAGCCGAGCAGATGATGACAGTTCGCGTAACCGCGATCGAGAACAACGCAGCATTCACGGTTCAGGGACCGGACGGCGAGTATTTGCAAGACGCCGGTGAAGAGGACGAAGCTCGGCAGGTAACCAACACCTTGCCGTACAATGGCGATTACAAGATTATTGTCGGAGGCACGCGAGGCAACGCAACCTATCGTCTGACCGTAACGATCCGCTAACACGGATTAACACCTCTGGCCGGAAAATTAGAAGCAGTTCCCTATCGTTGAATTCAGCCATACTTGCCAAAACGGGATCGACATCAACCTTGTAAACGGTGACGCACTTATCGATATGGGCCGCGAACTCATTCACTGTCTCCCCTTATTCAGCCAAGCTCCAGGTTTCACATCGCTTTTCTATCATCTTATTGCTGCAGATTTTCCGGGTTCGCTCGACTAGAACTTAAACGCTAATTTCCACTTATGAAAAAGCCGGTCCTGATCGTCAGATGGATCCTTATCAGTGTCTGGCTCTCGATACCGATCGGATTTCTATCGTTCTATCTTTACGATCCGCCGGCGTTTTCGGCTGAGGGTATCACAGAGTTTTTACACAACTTCAAACACGGAGTTTGGTTGATCTATATCGCATTGTCCGCATTTCGCGGCTTTACATTGCTGCCGAGTACGCCTTTGGTGCTAGCGGGCACGATGCTATTCCCATCGCACCCATTCGCAGTCTTGGCGGTGTCGATGGCAGGAATACTTTTGTCTTCGACGATGATCTACTATTTCTCTGAATTTTTGGGCTTTGACGATTACTTTGAGGAACACAAACCCGAGCTTTCACACAATATCAAACAACGCTTGGAGCAGCCTTTTGGCTTTTTGATCGTCGCGGGATGGGCGTTTTTCCCATTTATCCCGACCGACCTTGTCTGCTATCTTGCGGGGACGACCCGTATGCATTTCGGCAAATTCATTTCGGCGGTCGCAATCGGCGAATCGATACTCTGCTCGATCTACATATTTTTTGGCGGCTCGATCTTGCGTTTTTGGAATTAGCGAAAGGTGCCGATAACTTTTCCGTCAGACTGACGTATAATGCAGACTCGGTTAAATCTTGATGTCGCATTTTCGTAGGCCAAATGTTTAGCCGGAGCGATCGGCCATATTTTTGATGCAAACTTACCGTCGTCACGTGAATTTGTGGACTTTTGATTGCGTGGCAGTATTTTGATGTATATAATTTCGCTCGATTGCACCTCTCCCTTTGGTTTGTACGTTAAGAATATTTTTTGAGATCGTCGGCGCGTCGATGATTTGCACTCCCTAGAGCAATATTGTAATTATACGGAGATCTTTTGTAATGAAACTTATCGGGATTTTGGCGGCGTTCACTGTCGCATTGGTTGTATTTGGCGGGTCGCAGCTAACGGATTCATTTTGGGCATCGGCCGCCGCGGTCGATCCTACTGCGATGCCAACCCCGGAAGACCCTCAGCCTGTTTACACGTCGTATAAAGGTGTCACGGTCGGGATGTCACAGGACGATGCCCGTGCGAAACTGGGCGAATCAAGTCAACGATCAAATTCCGGTGACTTTTACACGATCTCCGACACCGAATCAGTCCAGGTACTCTACGATAAGTCGCAAACGGTCAAGTCGATAACCGTAAACTACTCGGGAAGCCTCAAAATGGCTCCGACCACCAAAGCTGTTCTTGGCGAGGACGTCAAGAAAGAATCTGACGGCTCTATATATAGACTCGTGCGCTATCCGTCCGCCGGTTTCTGGGTTTCGTATAATCGTACTGCCGGCGGTGATGCGACGATCATTATCACAATGCAAATGATCCCCAAATAGGGAGCATTTATGCGGATAGGCCAAAAGACGAAATACTTTTTCTAACAAAACCGGATTTCTATTTCAAACTGTGATTAGCGTCACATAACGAGCCCCGCATATCGGCGACTATATTTAAGTACGCTACGAGCGGGCGGTCACTTTGGATGGAGGTAACTCCTATTTTCCAAGTGGCATTTGTCGCATACTGAGACGCGGGCGGCAACGGATATTTAGCACGGTACAACTGAAAGTCAGGCGGCGTTTTGCAGGTGCCGTCGATGTTCTATATATTTAACTCTTATTATGACCACAATCGGTATCCCCAAAGAGATCCATCCCGGCGAAAAGCGCGTTGCTGCGACGCCGCAAACCATTCTTAAGCTAAAAAAGCTCGGATTTGAGGTCGTCGTCGAGTCACACGCCGGACACGGCATCAATTGCATCGACAGCGAATATCGTGAGGCCGGAGCGACCGTAATTGATGGTACCCGGGAACTCTGGGCAGCCTCAGACCTGATAATGAAGGTTCGCCCACCGGAACAAAATAAGGAACTTGGTGTCCACGAGGCAGATCTGATCAAAAAGGGTGCGTGGTTGATCGGCTTTATCTGGCCGGCGCAGAATCGCGAGGTACTCGACCTGCTGGCAAAGCGAAAGGTGACGGTATTCGGTATGGACTGCGTGCCGCGCATATCGCGTGCGCAGAAAATGGATACGCTCTCGGCAATGGCAAATATTGCCGGCTATCGAGCGATCATCGAGGCGGCAAACAACTTCCCTCGTTTCTTTACCGGACAGATAACTGCCGCGGGCCGGATCGATCCGGCCAAGGTCTTGGTCATTGGTGCGGGCGTTGCCGGACTCTCGGCGATCGGTGCCGCCAAAGGACTCGGAGCGATCGTGCGGGCATTTGACCCGCGATCAGCCACCAAGGAACAAGTCGCGTCGATGGGAGCCGAGTTCCTCGAGCTCGAGGTCAAGGTCAAAGAAGAGGGTGAGGGCAAGGGCGGATACGCCAAGCAGATGTCCGACGACTTTCTCAAAGCGGAAATGGCACTATTTGCCGCCCAGGCGATGCAGGTGGACATCATCGTCACCACCGCATTGATCCCCGGAAAACCTGCACCCAAACTCATCACACAGGGTATGGTCGAATCGATGAAGCCCGGTTCGGTGATCGTCGATCTGGCGGCCGAACAAGGCGGTAATTGCGTTTTGACAAAGCCCGGCGAGATCGCCAACCATAAGGGCGTGACGATCGTCGGCTACACGGATCTGCCATCAAGAATGGCGAGTATGTCGAGCCAATTGTATGGTGCGACCATAGTCGCCCTGCTCGGAGATCTGACCAAGGGCGAGGAGATCCACGTTGATCTCGATGACGAGGTCGTTCGAGGTGCGATCGTCCTCCACGAAGGCAAAATGATGTGGCCTCCGCCGGCACCACCGACACCGCCGGCACCGCCTGAGCCCGGCGTGCCGACCAAGAGTATGGCAAGCGTCGCCGTGGCCAAGGCAACGGCCCACGGGCACGGCGAAGGCGAAGGTATCAGCCCGGTTACGATGATCTTCATCGGACTCGTATTACTCGGTCTCGGCCTCGTGGTCCCTGAGGGCAAACTATCACATTTCACGGTGTTTATGCTGGCGATCTTTGTTGGATTCCAAGTCGTTTGGAACGTCAAACCGGCATTGCACACTCCACTGATGAGCGTAACCAACGCCATCAGCGGCATTATTCTCGTTGGCGGAATGCTCCAGCTTTCGGGTACCACATTTAACGCGACGGCCGTGCTCGGTGCGGTCGCTGTTTTGCTCGCCTCGATCAATATTGCTGGCGGCTTTTTAGTCACCAATCGCATGTTGGCGATGTTTAGAAAATGAAAGAGAGTTTAATCACAGTCGCATACATCGCCGCGAGTGCGTTGTTTATCCTAAGCCTCGGTGGCCTTTCCAGACAGGAAACCGCTCGCCGCGGAAATATATACGGCATCATCGGTATGTTGATCGCTCTGGTGGCGACGGTCTTTGCCATTAAGGACGGCAATTACATCCTGTTGGCGGGAGCCCTGATCCCGGGCCTTGTCATTGGAGCCGTTTTGGCTGCCCGCGTTCAAATGACGTCGATGCCTCAGCTCGTCGCAATGCTGCACAGCTTTGTCGGCCTCGCGGCCGTGCTGGTCGGTTTTGGCACGTATCTGGGCACGACCGAGATCGCTAAGGACGAGATCACGGTCCACCTTGTCGAGACATTTATCGGAGTTGCGATCGGTGCGGTTACGTTTACCGGATCGGTGATCGCATACTTAAAACTGCAGGGCACGCTCTCCGGCAAACCTTTGATGATCCCCGGACGCCATTTTATAAATCTTGCGATGCTTATCGCAACGGTCGTCCTCGGCGTACTTTTTGTAACGTCGCCGGACACCGCAGGCCTCAATTACCTGATCGCCGCGACGGTAATTACGTTTATTCTAGGACTCCATTTCGTAATGGCGATCGGTGGAGCCGATATGCCGGTGGTCGTTTCGATGCTCAACAGCTATTCGGGTTGGGCGGCGGCGGCGGCGGGCTTTATGCTCAGCAACGACTTGCTCATCGTCACCGGTGCACTCGTAGGGTCAAGCGGAGCGATCCTCAGCTACATTATGTGCAAGGGCATGAACCGCTCGTTCGTCAGCGTAATGCTCGGCGGATTCGGCACTGAGGGCGGCACCGTCGCGACAAAGAGCGGCGAACCCGTCGGCGAAGTTCACCCGATCGAATCCCCCGGAGCATCCGAACTACTTCTGCAGGCTCGCAAGATAATTATCATTCCGGGCTACGGACTCGCTGTCGCACAAGCACAGCATTCGCTCGCTGAAGTCTGCAAGATCCTTAAGGAAAAGAATATCGAGGTCAAATTCGCGATCCATCCGGTCGCCGGCCGTCTGCCGGGACATATGAACGTCTTGCTGGCTGAGGCAAATATTCCGTACGACATCGTATTTGAAATGGACGAGATTAACGAGGAGTTTAAGGGCACTGACGTCGCTTGGGTCATCGGTGCCAACGACATCGTCAATCCGTCAGCTCTCGACGATCCGGGTTCGCCCATCGCCGGAATGCCGGTCCTCCACGTTTGGGAAGCCCGCGACGTGATCGTTATGAAACGCTCGATGGCCAGCGGCTACGCCGGCGTCGATAACCCACTCTTCTACAAAGACAACACGCTGATGCTCTTCGGCGACGCTAAAAAGGTCGTGGATGAGATACTGACGGAGATGCGGAGTTAAGGGTTAAAAGGAGCTTTCCTCTCAGAAAGTCTGCGGAGCAGACGAAATAACTTTAGCTACACATGCAGCCGAAGGCGGAATGTGTGGTTGGGCAAATATACAACCCCAAGCGTGTGGAACACGCGAGATCGACATATGTCGCACACTCATTTCCTTTACCACATCGTTTTTGGAACAAAGGATCGCATACCTTTGATCGCGGAATCCTGGGAGACCGAACTACACAAATATCTCGGCGGCATCATTAAGAATCATGGCGGCGAAGCGATTGAAATTAATGGAATGCCGGAACATGTTCATCTGCTTGTACGTTTGAAACCTCTACCGCCTTTTCCTGACTTTATGCGGGAACTAAAAGCAGGCTCCTCTAAATGGGCGAAAAGACACCAACCTAAGTTTTCATGGCAGAGGCGTTACGGCGGATTTACCGTTAGCGAGTCCGCATCCGAAGCTGTTCGAAAATATATCAGAGATCAGAAAGAGCATCATAAACACAAGAGTTTCGAAGTCGAATATAAAGAATTGCTTCGCCTGCACAATGTCGAGTTTGACGAGCGGTATTTATGGGATTGAGGTATGTATGCCGCGTGTTCCACACGCTCGGTCGATCTCCGGCCATAAACCCCACGTTTCGCTTCGCTCCACATGGGGCTAAAGTTATTGGCGTCTGCTCCGCAGACTGAATCCATCTCGCTTGCTCGGCGGTCATTACGGCGCAATGGGCTTCGTCCGCAAATCCGCACGCAAATCCGGCCTCACCAAGAAAAAGAAAACCCCGTAGTTTTCGATACCTATCGTCGTTGATAATACCGAAGTTGGTGTATTATCAACGACGTTTCGCATTTACTAATTGGACGTTTGGAGAACTTTGTCCGTTCCCGTGTCACTGATTGCTCCTACGGGGCAACCATTCATCGCCTCCCGCAAGTCGTCAACTTCTTTGGGGGTTTCCGGCTGACGGTAAACGTACGCTGTGTAATTCCCGTCATAGTCTTCTCGACAAATATTGTTCGGAGCTTCGTATGAACACGAATCACAGGACACACACGTATTTGCATCTATCCAGTATTTGCCGGGGACTTGCTTCGGATGGAGCGTTGGCACAAATATCGACTCGTAAGGTTCTGCTTTTATGCGCCAGCCTTTGCGACAAATCACATATGCGGCCCCTGCGGAAAGCGGTGCGGCAAGCACTCCGAGAAATAATCCGATCTCAGTACAACCAGCCTGAGTGAAGAAGTCCGGTTTGCACTGGCCGGAGTAAAGAAAAGGTGCCACTAAAACGCATACACACAACGTCAGTAGCACCGCTATCGCCGCAATCACCAATGAACTCAGCACAGATCTTTGCATTTCCCACTCACCTCAGTCTTGATCTGTTGGAATTTCCATCAACGCCAGCCTTTTGACCACATTTCCCTTCTCAAGATGTTCTTCGATGATCTCGGGGACGTCTTCGGGCATTACTTGTCCGTACATTGTGCCGTCGGGGTGGACCATAACGGCGGTGCCGATCGAGCAGAATCCGATGGAGCCGCATTCGGTGAGGACGATCTCGCCCATCGGGTTGCGACCTTTCGATTCTTTGCCGTTTCGCAAGCTTTTTTCGGTTAGGATCCGATCGAATTCCGCCATTACCTTCTGTCCGCCGACTGCCGAACAGGATTTGCCCGTGCAAACAAATACCTGCCTTTTGATCCGAGCCTTGAGCATCGGGGCGAGCTTTTCGAGTTGCTCGCGGTCTTCAATAAATTTCGGTTTTCCCATACATATTTATTTTGCCACGCCGTACGCAAATTCACATCCGACGCGCGTTCAATTATGTTAGAATTTCATCAAAGCGGACGCGCGGAAAATGGCTGTCGGAATTATCATTCACATCGCTGTCGGGACAGAAAAACGCACAGAATTTTTCTCCCAAGATAGGATCAGGATCGGGTCAGACGAAACCTCTGATCTGCAGATACGTTCGCGCCTTTCGGATGCGGCGGCGGTCTGGTTCGAGATCGAAAACACCGACGGCGTGTACCGCGTCATCGAGTTTGACCCTTTGCTCGAACTTTCGATCAACGACAAACCCATCCGGCGTTATATTGCCGTAAGCGACGGTGACATTGTGAAGGTCGGCGAATCAGACGTATCATTTGCTTTCTTTTCGCTCGAAAACAAATCGGCGCTGATCACGACCAATCGGGACCAACCATTTATCTCACGCTTTATCGAGGACGCCGCGATGGAGTCGGCATCTTCGGCTAAACGCGATGACGCCAAGGCTTTCTTACGCGAATTCTCGCGTGAATTGATGCGTGAGGTGTCGGTCACCACTAAGCTCATCACGCTCGTTCTTATCGTTGCATTTCTGACGGGGCTCTTTTACATCGGCTTTGCCGTGAATCGCGAACTCCGTGAGAGCCGCAAACAGTCCGAACAGCAGAGCGATATCATCCGAAAGCTTGAGGCAAAGCTCGGCCAGACGAACGACCAACTTGGCCAACTCGATAAGACCAATAAGGACCTGATAAAGACCGTCTCGCTAGCCCCGAATCTGAGGGTCGAATATGGTGGCGCGGTTTGTCTGGTCGTCGGCGTCTATGACCTCGTTGATAAACGCAGCGGCAAGGTGCTGCGTTATGCCGATCCGCAGGCCTTTCGCCCCAATCCATACGAACCGAACCAATCGGAAGACCCGTCGGCGCCACCGATCTCGCCCGCTATCGGGCTGACGACCGAAGGCAACGGTTCGCCGGTAGAATACGACTTTATCGGCACGGGCTTTTACGTCGGCGGCGGATATATCGTCTCAAATCGCCACGTTATGCAACCGTGGGAAGAAGACGACCAGGTCAAGCAGATGATGGCTATCGCAAATGGCCGTGCACGTGTAAAGCGCCTTGTCATCTATTTCCCAAATATCGCCCAACCCTTTCCGTTAAAGGTCAAAGAACTTGGTAATCGTGAGGATATTTCGATCAGTATGATCGATCCGACATCGCTTCCGGCCGCGTTTCCGGTGATCCCGATCGACGTCGATACCGATTCGGCGGCGATCGGCAAAACGGTGGTGACGATGGGATACCCGAGCGGACCCGACCGCCTGCTGGCGATGGTCGATGACGACGAAGCTAAGTCGATAAATTCACGATTTGGCAACTCGCGGCAAAATCTGATCAACTTTCTGGCTCAGTCGCAAAAAATAGTACCGCTCACAACGCAAGGTGCGATCACCGACCTCGACGCTAAACGCATTGTCCACGATGCCAAGACGGCCGAGGGCGGTTCCGGTGCTCCGCTGTTTGGGCAATCAGGTAAGGTCATCGGTGTGAATTTTGGTATTTTTACTGAAAACACTGCAGCGAATATGGCTGTACCGATAAGGTACGCGGTCGAACTGCTCAGAAAGGCGGGTTGGAAAACACCCGAAGAGATCCAGAAGGAAGCCGACTCTGACTCGCACCCCACATCAACGGATTCAAATGCGAATACCGCCGCGTCCGGAAAGCCACAATAGAAGTGTCGCAGTTCGCACTAATCGCTTTCTCGATCAGGGCTGTTCGCCGCCACTACTTCTAACCGGCTTCACGCTGACCTGATTTCTGGAGTTAATTGTCGTCTGCTCGGCCATTAAGAGTGTCTCGCCGCAATTTTCGTCGGACTCACTCTCAGCATCTTCGGGTCGATGACCCGGCAAGAAAAAGACGACAAACAACCCGACGACACACACGCCCGCACCAACTATAAAGACCGGTTGCATCGCCGCCGCCATAGAATCTTGGAGAACGATCAAAATATCGTCGGGTACGCTAGCCCTTGCGGCCGGGTCGATCAATGCACTCGGATTCGACGCAAAGCGTTCGGCCTGTTCGGCGGTCAAAAGGTGCTCAGCACCGCTGGCCGCGGCCCTTAGCTGGGACGCAAGCCCTGCCGTCAAAACTGCTCCCATTACGGCAACTCCGATCGCTCCGCCGATCGCCCTGGTAAATTGGTTTAGTGATGTGGCGACTCCCAATTGCGTACGTACGACGGCCTGCTGTACGGCGATCAATAGTGTCAGCATCGTCAGCCCCAGCCCGGAACCGATCATCATCAGGTAGATATAGAGCCAAAAAGTGGCCGTTTCGCGATGAAATGTGGAGATCAGCACAAATCCGGCGGTCATTGTCAGAAAGCCTGCGATCACCATTACACGATATCCGACCCGCAAGAGAATTCGGCCGCCGATGATCGACATCAGGACCCAACTCAGCATCAGCGGTGTCAGCAGCGAACCGGCCTTGGTTGCAGTCATACCGAGTGCTCCCTGAGCAAAAAGCGGTATAAATGAAATTCCGCCGAACATCGCAATACCGGCTAAGAATCCCGCGGTGATCGAAACAGATATCGTTCGATTGCGAAACAAACGAAACGGAATGATCGGATCCGTCGCCCGCATTTCGAAGAAAACGAATAGAGCAAGCAGGCTAATGCCGCCGGCTATCGTCAACAAATTTAACGGTGCAAGGATGGTCTCGAGTGTCGACCCGCCCTCGACCAGTGACAGCATCAATAGGCTGATCGCCCCCATCAGGGTCGCCGCACCGAAATAGTCGATCGATGGCCGTTCTTCGAGTTTAGGTTCTTTAAGCGACAGTCCGATGATGAGTGCAGCCAGGATCCCGACCGGGACGTTGATAAAAAACACCCAACGCCACGATATCTGGTCAGTAACAAATCCACCGACCACCGGGCCGACAATGCTTGAGAGTCCCCATACACCGCTGAAATAGGCCTGCATCTTGGCTCGCTCTCTAAGCGTGAAAATATCACCGATGATCGTCATCCCGAGCGGCACCAGAGCTCCGGCGCCGAGCCCTTGGATCGAACGAAATATGATCAATTGAGTCATCGACCCCGCGAACCCGGAAAGCAGTGTACCAAGCAAAAAAATGCCGATGCCCACCTGATAAAGCAATCGGCGGCCGTACAGATCCGACAATTTGCCCCAGACCGGAACCGTGACCGTCGAGGTGACCAGATATGCCGAAAATACCCAACTGTAATAACTGATCCCGCCCAGTGCGGCGATAACGGTCGGCATCGCGGTCCCGACGACCGTAGCCTCGAGAGCGGCGATCGCCATACCGGTCATAACACCGATCGTCACTGCCCAACGCCGACGAGGAGACATCTGCAGACGCGGGAGGTCGTTATCTATAATTTGCTTTGAATATTTCGCCGGCATTAGTTTGGTACTTCAAATTCGGCCCGATCTTTGTCAGCAAGCTCGCTTATCTTGGCCATCAGTCGGTCCGATATCTCTTTGTGGGTTCGCAATCGGTCTGTTTTGGCGTAAAACTCGCTGAGATCCACTTTTTCACCAAACCAGATACGCACCTTTTCACCGCCGGTCCAGTTTCCAAATATCTGCTTCGGGAGATCGTTGCCGAGGCCCGCGATAAATACGGGTATCACTTGCGGTCTGGCTGAGTAAATAACCTTGCCGATACCGGGTTGTGCGGGCAAAAATTCGTATGGCCCGCCGGTTAGGTTCCGCTTCCCTTCGGGGTGAAAACCAATGACGTGGCCGGTGCCGCTCTGGCAAAGCTGAACGAGCCTTCGCATCGAGTACTTGTCGAATTCGCGTTTAACTGCCTCGCGTTCCTCACGGAAAAACGGAGGATACATCGAAAACCAGCCCATAACGAGGTTAACAACCCAACCGAGCGGGCTGGTATAAAAGAATTTGGCCCTGACCGGAAAATACAGCGTGATCGGGCGCCGCATTCGTCGAAAGAGCACGCTCGACACCGTGTACATATCAAAAAATGAACGATGATTAGCGACTAGCACCAGCGGGACTTCGGGATCGGCATCTTCCACGTTTTCGAGGCCGAAAACGTTCATAAGATTGTAGGTCGCAAGGTAGATCCAAAGCGATCCGATATGTCGCTGACCGAATGTCATCAACCGTTTCCAACGGCCAAGATTCATACGGTGTGTCAACCAAAACCCGGCACGATCGACGGTACCGATCGCCCCGATCTCGGCCGGTTCCGGCACAAGCGGAGCCATTTCGGCCGCAGGCATCTTTTCCAAACTGGTATTTTCGCTGATCGGAGCCATATGCAAAGCGTAAGTTTAGCACCCTTGAGGCTGACAAAAAACCCGATACCCATTGATTTTTGTGGACTTTTTACTCAGATTCTAATACGATATTCCGATAATTAATTTTGACACTACAATCTACAAAGCTCTAGTAATCAGAACGTTTTCGCCATCCTCCGACTCGAGTGTCGGCATTGTTACTGCAAAATCACTAGCTACTTTAAATTTATGAAGATTATGAAATTCGGCTCTGCCTCGCTAATTCTGGCAGCGATCCTTACATTTACGAGCTCGATCTTTGCGGTCGAACCGGTCTCGGCCGACAAGGTTTGGACCAAGATCGACGACTCTCCGATCAAGCTAACGGGAGCCAACCGTCCGGTCGAGATCAAATCGTATGGGGCATTCAGTGTCAACGCCTCCGCATTAAAGAGTATTCTCAAGAGTGCACCGGAAGAGTTCTCGAGTGCACCGTCGGAGGTCATTCTGACCTTGCCGATGCCCGACGGTTCGTTTCAACGGTTTCGGATAGAACATTCGATGGTCGTCGAGCAGGGTTTAGCAGATAAATATCCTGAGCTTACTGCGACATATCGCGGACAGGGCGTCGACGATCCGACCTCGACGGTGCGCTTCGACATGCTGCCCACAGGATTTCACGCTTATATAATGACACCTCGAGGTTCGATAGTGATCGATCCGTATTCGGTAGGCGATGCTGAAAACTACATAAGCTACCGCAAGAATGATGCCCGGTCGACGGAGCAATTCATCTGCGAATTTGTAGGCAAAGATTTTGACCAAGCGATCAGGCCCGGCGACTTTGACGCGACACAATTTATGTCGTCAATGGCTCCGGAGGTAACTTCCGGAGCAACCCTTCGCACCTATCGACTTGCTCTGGCAGCAAATTGGGAATACTGCTCTGCCGCCGGTGGTAACACCGTCGCGGGATGCCTCGCAGCTCAAGTTTTAATAATGAATCGCGTAAATGGCGTATATGAGCGCGACCTCGCACTGCGAATGGTCGTTGTCGCAAATAACGACCTGATCGTTTACGCAGGCAACAACACAACTTGCCCGGTCGCTACTGGCGGCACTGCGTGCACGTCTGCAAATGACCCGTACGCCAACTCGTCGTCGGACATCGACGTCAATACCGGAAACCTTAACACAGTCATCGGCACGGCAAATTACGATATCGGCCATGTTTTCACCACCGGCAGCGGCGGTGTTGCACAGCTTAACTCACCGTGTGGCGGATCAAAGGGAGCGGGAACGACTGGCTTGCCCAATCCGGTCGGTGATCCTTTTGCGATCGATTATGTTGCTCACGAAATGGGCCACCAATGGGGCTCCAATCACACCTTTAACGGTAATGTCAGCAGTTGCGGCGGCGGCAACCGGAGTAACTCCAATTCATTTGAGCCCGGCAGCGGAGTTACGGTGATGGCGTACGCAGGCATCTGTGGCAATCAGAACCTGGCCGCGCACAGCATCGACACGATGCACGTCCGCAGCCTGGAAGTCATCGTTGCATTCAGTCAGGTAAACAATGGTAACGCTTGTTCGGTACAGACACCGACGGGCAATACGCCTCCGACCGTGACCATTCCTGCCGGCACCACCTATGACATTCCGAAACAGACGCCTTTCTCGCTAACGGCCGCCGGAGCTGACGCGAATGGCGATACGCTCACGTACGACTGGCAGCAGTACAATGCCGGCGGAACCACGGGAGCTGCATCAACTGTTCCGAATAGCGATGCCGACGGCATTGCTCGCCCGCTTTTCCGCAACTACGATCCGACAACCGACCCGACGCGTTACTTCCCTTCGCTCCAGTACATTCGGACCAATGCAAACGTACCGCCGAGTACGACCGGCGGATATTTGACCGGCGAACTGATGTCGGCGATGACGCGTTCACTTACGTTCCAGGTCGTTGTCCGCGACAATCGTGCCAACGGCGGCGGTATCAATACAGCAACCGCAACCGTCAAAGTTGACGGCAATTCCGGACCGTTCAACGTCACTGCCCCAAATACAGCCGTCACTTGGGCAGGAGGTTCATCACAGACTGTAACGTGGAGCGTTAGCAACACGACTGCCGCTCCGGTCAGTGCCGCTACGGTCAAGATCTCTTTCTCGACGGACGGCGGCCTGACATTCCCCACGACCATTCTAGGCAGTACCGCCAATGACGGCACGGAAACCGTCACAATTCCAAACGTGACGACGTCACAGGCCCGAATAAAGGTCGAAGGTGAAGGTAAGATATTCTTCGATATGTCAGACGTTAACTTTAGCGTCAATGCGGCGACGAGTAACCTCAAGGCTCCGTTTGATTACGATGGCGATGACAAAACGGATCTCTCCGTTTTCCGTCCGGGCCCGGGCGAATGGTGGTATCTGAAATCATCGACGGGCGGCAACGCTGCCGCGGCTTTCGGCACGTCCACTGACCGCATCGTCCCCGGCGACTACACCGGCGACAACAAGACGGACTTTGCATTCTGGCGTCCATCCACCGGACAGTGGTTCGTACTGCGCAGCGAGGACTTCTCGTTTTACGCCTACCCGTTTGGCTCGAGCACGGACACACCAGTTCCCGCCGACTATGACGGCGACAACAAGACGGACTCGGCGGTCTTCCGCCCGTCAACCAACACCTGGTACATTCAGAAATCGACCGGCGGCACAGATATCATCGGATTCGGCGCCTCGGGCGACAAACCCGCGATCGCGGACTATGACGGTGACGGCAAAGCCGACATCGCCATCTTCCGTCCGGCTTCCGGCCAATGGTGGATCAGACGCAGTTCGGATCTGACTGTAGTTGCATATGCATTCGGTAGCTCGACCGATCGGCCTGTTCAGGGTGATTTCACGGGTGACGGAAAGGCAGATGCGGCATTCTTCAGACCGTCGACAGGTGAATGGTACGTTCTCAGAAGCGAGAATTTGACCTTTTACGCTTTTGCGTTCGGGTCCACCGGTGACTCACCGGTACCGGGAGACTATGACGGCGACAACAAGATTGACGCCGCCGTTTTCCGCCCATCGACCAACACGTGGTACGTCAACCGCACCACGGCAGGCGTCCTGATCCAGGCCTTTGGTATCGCCGGTGACCTCGCGACACCTAATGCATATATCCCGTAGGCGGGTCTCAAAAGCAGAAAAGCGGGGCGAATCAGATTCGCCCCGCTTTTTTATTTCACTTAAGCCAATGGTTACCCGTATATCTTCGACACGAACTTGCCGGCCATAAACGCCTTTGGATCGATCTGACTTTGAAGTACCACGCCCTTGTATTCTCCGGTCAGCAACATCATCGCTGATTGACAGAGCGGCGCCGCGGTAGTCGTCTGGATCGCTCGCAGATTGTGACCGTTTATCTCGAGCGGTTCGACAAAGTACGCCTTCTCGATCATTCGCCGTCTGCCGGTTACATCAAAACCGTCAACGGACGCGTGAACAAGAACCAGATCATCCTCGACCGACGGAACCGCCTGCATCATCGCCTCCTGCAAACGGTGCGGGAGGTCGGTGTCCTTCGGAAGCGTCTCAATTATTGATTCGACCCATCCGTAATGCCCAACATATCGGAGCGTCTTGTAATCCAATTGCCGGGCTTTCCCTTCAAAAAAGTCCGGCAGATCCGCCGCTCCGCCCGATGTCAGATCCGCCTCGTATGTTCGGGCTCCGATAATGATCAATTCGCGAGACGAAAGAGCGGGACGCTCTGTGATCGCAAAATCGCGGATCACTCTTGAGTTTTTAACATACTCCGTCGCAACGCCTATCGGCGACCACGTAAATCCGTAAAAGTGCGGTGTGTGGGCGTGGGCCGTAAGGGCTCCGACCTTCATTCCAAGGCGTTCGATCTTTTCGTTTTCAAATTTAGCAACGAACTCATTATAGAGTTCCATCGCCTTAACATTGATAAACCCAGGTGCTAGGCCCGTCTGCAGGATAAATCCCGTGTCGGCATTTTTAGCCAGGTTGATGATCTGGTCAGTTTCGGCAACGTACTCAGTCAGATTGGCATAATGCATCTTGAATTCGACAGCATAGCCCGCCATCCGCGGAGCCTGTCCACCCGGTGAGCAGTCGAGCAGGACATCTGCCCGCTCAAATGCCGATCGCATCTCGTCATTCGTCCCCTCTCGGTCCATCACGACGGTTTCGACCGCAGTCTGCTTTTCAGAGTTAGCCGTAACAAAATCCTGTGCCTTTCGCAGGTTGCCTTGGTCAACGTCGCCAAGAATGACGGTGGTCTCAAAATCGCTCCACTCTCGCAATAAAAGTGCAGCCGCCTCACCGATCCCTCCGGAACCGGCAATAAATATCGTCTTTTTCATAATCGAATATTGAGAATTAAATTTAGAAGAATACTGTAATTCTACAATGCAAATGCCGGCTTGGCTACTATGCCATGCCGGCTATTTTTTCGATCTGTTTCGGAGCCTTAGTCGATGTTAAAGTACTTGGCCTCAGGATGGTGAAGGATGATCGCGGAGGTCGATTGCTCGGGATGCATCTGAAACTCCTCGCTAAGTTCGACACCGATTTCTTTGGCGGGGATCAACTGAAATAGTTTTGCCTGATCCTCGATATCGGGACACGCCGGATATCCAAATCCGTATCGCGATCCCTGATATCCCTGATGGAAAAGCTTTGTTAATGCGGGAGCGTCATCACCGGCAATTCCTAGTTCTTCTCGGATACGCTTATGCCACATCTCGGCCAATGCTTCCGCAGACTCGACCGACAGTCCGTGAAATAGCAGATAGTCCGTGTAGTTGTCGGCCTTAAACAACTCTGCTGAGTGCTCGCTTGCTTTGCGGCCCATAGTGACCAGGTCAAACGCTACGACATCGATCTTGCCGGACTCAACCGATGCAAAATAGTCAGCGAGGCATAGATTCTTGCCTCCCCGTTGCTCGACCGCCTGCCGCGGAAAGGTAAATCGCACGCGTTCTGTCTTTTCATCATCCTGATAGATGATCAGATCATTGCCTTTCGACTGACACGGAAAATAGCCGTAAGCTACTTTCGCCTCAAGCAGTTTTTCGCGTATTGCCTTGGCTTTGACCTCCGCAAACTTCGGATAAACCGTGCTTTCGAGGATTTCGTCGTACTCCTCTTTCGACTTCTTGCCCTGTTTGTACTGCCATTGGCCCTTGAACAAGGCGGTCTCGTTGATAAAATCAAACACTTTGGTCAGATCGGTTATTTCAACTATCTTCGAGCCATAAAACGGAGCCTTGGGGATAGCGACATCAGTGGAAATGGCCGACCGGGTCGTATGTGTCGTGTCTCCGGCCGATCGCGTCGAAACTCGGGCGGCGGCAGTGCCTAACTTAGCATCATCACCGACGAGGTCCTCGACATCGACAACGGTCTGGATCGCATCGTCGGGTTCCGACGACTCACCAATCGCAACTGATTTGACCTCGACATCAGACCCCGACGACTCTAAACTCGTTATACCGTCCATCGCGTGCAAGCCGTCAAAGGCGTCACGAGCGTAGAAGAGCTTTCCGTTATAAAGCGGGATCAGGTCTTGATCCACATATCGGCGATTGAGTGCGGCTCCGCCGAGGATGACCGGCACTTTTATGCCGCGTTCATTCATTAGCTCTAGATTGTCACGCATAACGAGCGTTGATTTGACTAAGAGTCCGCTCATACCGATCGCGTCGCCGCCCGTCTCCTCCCACGCACGCAGAATGTCGTCTATCGGTTGTTTAATGCCGAGATTGACGACCTTATAGCCGTTATTGGTAAGAATGATGTCGACCAGATTCTTACCGATGTCGTGGACATCACCTTTTACCGTTGCGAGGACGAGAACGCCCTTGTTCGAGCCCTCGGCCTTTTCCATATATGGCTCCAGGAACTTTACGGCTGCCTTCATCGACTCAGCGGACTGCAGTACAAATGGCAACTGCATCTGACCTGAGCCAAAAAGTTCGCCGACCGTCTTCATACCGTCTAGCAAAATGTCGTTGATGATCTCAAGCGGCGGATATTTTTCGAGAGCGACTTTCAGAGAATCTTCGAGCCCGATGCGTTCGCCGTCAATTATGTGGTGCTTTAGCTTTTCCTCGATCGGCAGATTCGAGATGTCGGGTTTGATCGACTGCGCCGACTTGCCCTCGAACATCGTCGAAAATTCGCCGAGCGGATCGTAGATGCAGATGTCACCCTCAAATTTTCGCCGGTCGTAGATAAGGTCGCGAGCGACATCGATCTCGTGTTCGTTAAACCGCATCAGCGGCAGGATCTTAGACGCATTGACGATCGCCGAATTCATCCCGGCCTCGACGCACTCGTGCAAAAACACTGAGTTTAGTACCACGCGTGCGGCCGGATTAAGGCCGAATGAAATGTTCGAAACGCCGAGAATAATATTTGCCTCCGGCATCTCGGCCTTGATCTGTCGGATCGCCTTGATCGTCTCGTCGGCATTCTTTCGGTCTTCTTCGATCCCGGTCGATATCGGCAATGCCAAGGGGTCAAAAAAGATGTCATGCGGCGAAATACCGTTTTCGACCGCCTGCTTGTAAGCACGGTGAGCGATGCGCACCTTGTCCGTCGCGAGCCGCGCCATCCCGTCCTCATCGATCAAGCCGACAACGATGCCCGCACCGTATCGCTTGGCGATGTCGATGACCTTCAAATAACGCGGTTCGCCGTCCTCGTAATTTGTCGAATTTAAGAGTGACTTGCCCCCGGCGTGCTCGAGGCCCGCTTCCATTTTTTCCCACTCGGTCGAGTCGAACATTAGCGGTATCTTGACCGCCGTCGCAAGCCTCGACGCGAGTTCGTGCATATCGGCAACGCCGTCACGGCCAACAAAGTCGACGTTGACGTCGAGGATGTGAGCTCCCTCTTTTTCCTGCGACTTGGCGAGATTGACCAGGCCGTCCCAATCCTCAGCGTCGAGCAGATCCCGCATTTTCTTGGAGCCCGATGCATTGACGCGTTCGCCGACGATCAGGAATGACGCGTCCTGCGTGTAAGGTTGTTGAAAATAGATCGACGACGCGGAAGGGATGAGTTTCGCGTTCCGCTCTTTTGGCGAAAGCTGTCCGACACGCTCGACTACCTGCCGCAGGTGTTCAGGCGAAGTGCCGCAGCATCCGCCGACGATATTTGCCCCGAAATCACGTGCAAAGTGCTCAACCTGCTTGGCAAAGCTCTCAGGCGACTCATCATAATACTGTGCACCGTCGCGAACCTCCGGCAATCCGGCATTCGGCAAAACGCTGACCGCCATCGGAGCATTTTCGCAAAGATAGCGAAAGCTGTCGGTCATATGCTTTGGACCGGTTCCGCAGTTCATACCGATCACGTCGATCGGAAACGGTTCGAGTGCGGTCAATGCCGCTCCTATCTCAGTACCGTTGAGCATCGTGCCGAAAACCTCGATCGTCACTTGAGCGATGACCGGGATCTTGATCTTCTGCGCCTCAAAGAATTCGAATATTGCCGCAAGTGCCGCCTTGGTCTGCAAAAGGTCCTGACAGGTTTCGACTATGAATATGTCCGATCCGCCGTCGTAGAGTCCGCGAACTTGCTCGCGATACGCGTCTTTTAGAGCCGTGTAAGTGATATGGCCGAGAGTCGGCAGTTTTGTGCCCGGCCCGATCGAACCGGCGACAAAGCGTGGCTTGTCATAAGTGGAATATTCGCGGGCGAGACGCTTAGCTAACTCGGCGGCCTTGAAATTAACGTCGTACGTCTTATCTGCAATTCCAAACTCCTGCAAAACGACTTCGCCGCCACCAAAGCTGTTGGTCTCGATCACATCGCATCCGACATCCAGAAAGCTTCGGTGCACCGTTTCGATCGCATCGGGACGCGTATAGAGTAGATTCTCCGAACAATTCTCAAAATTCGGTCCGCCCCAATCATCGATCGTCAGGTCGAGTGCCTGCAGGTTGCTACCCATCGCACCGTCAAAGACGATGATCTTTTCCTTAAGTAGATCAAGAAATTCTGTCATAAAAATAGAAAACTCTGTGCTAACTAAGCACAGAGTTTAGATAAAACTATCGTTTCCACTCTTGCCGTTTAGCGGGTTATTTTACGTGGCCGCAAGTTGCAATAACTCACCACTCAACACAATTGAAGTTTATAATCTCAATACGTGTCGGTCAACACCGCTCGGTCATTTGAGATTTTCCGTATCTACAAGATAATTGCGGTTAACCTCGACCGAGGTGATATCTGTAGGATACGACACCGACTGCATCGACTCCGTCGGCGTCATCACCACTTCCTTGCCATTGACCGAAACCCGCAAAGGCATCGCAAACCCATTCACAACCCGTTCGTACTTGAAAGATAATTTATTGTTCTCGATCTTGTATTGAAACAGCGGTATCTTAGTCCCGCGCAGATACTGGTCAAATACCTTGCTCAGGTCAATACCTGCGTGCTGCGAGATGTACGTTTCGACCTGATTCGTTGTGACCGTCTGATGCCAGAGATCCTTGTTCAGTCCCTGCAATATCGACCGCCATTTTACATCGTCGCCGACAACCTGACGGATAGTGTGCAGCATATTGCCGCCCTTGTAATACATATCGCCCGAGCCTTCACGATTGGCACCATAGGTGCCGATGATCGGACTGTCGTTACGAATGTTCTTACGACTGCCGATGACGTAATCTTCGCCGCTCTTTTTGCCCCAGTAATACTCGACAAATAGATTCTCAGAGTAATTGGTAAAGCCTTCGTGGATCCACATATCGGCGGCGTCCTTCATCGAGATATTGTTGCCAAACCATTCGTGCCCGGATTCGTGGACGATGATGAAATCAAACTTAAAACCAATGCCCGTAAAGCTGACATCGCGGCCGCGATAGCCATTGCGATACCAGTTACCATAGGTGACCGAACTCTGATGCTCCATCCCGGCATAAGACACAGACACGAGTTTGTAGCCGTCCTCATACCAAGGGTATTTGCCGAACCAATACTCAAAGGCCTTCATCATTCGCGGAACTTCCTTGAATTGCTTCATCGCGACCGCTTTCTGATGTGCAAGAACCCAATAACTGAGATCGAGCGGCCCTGCAACGCCTTGATATTTTTCCGTCCAGGTCACGTAATTGCCGATGTTGGCATTTACCCCATAATTATTGATCGGGTTGACGACCTGCCAGTGAAACGTCTTTGTTTTGTTCTTAATATCGTGATCGACCCCTTTGAGACGGCCGTTCGAAACTGCGACGAGGTTGTCCGGGACGGTTATATTTATCTTCATACCGCGGTCGGGTTCGTCATAACCGATGTCCTTATTCGGCCACCAAATGCTCGCCCCGATCCCCTGACAAGTCGTCGTAATGTAGTGCTCGCCGAGATCGTCGCGGCCCCACGTTACACCGCCGCTCCAGGGCGGATTGGTGCTGGCCGTCGGCCTTCCACCATATGAGATTTCGATCTTGCTTTCGACGCCCGCCGGTATTTCATTAGCAAATTTGACCCAATAGACATTCCCTTCACGCTCAAATTGTAGCTCTTCGCCGTTGTAAACAACCTTGGTGATCGCAAGCGGCGTCTGCAGGTCGATCTGCATCTTGCGTCCGGGCTTCAGCGATTTGAACGTAATGACGTTCGAACCCTTGATCTCCCGGGTGTCAGGCAAGAACTGCACGGAAAGGTCATAATGCAGTAAGTCCCACCATTCGCGTTCAGGCGTGATCGACCCTCGCAACATCGCCTGGCGGGTTATCGGAGCAGTTTGTGCCACACCGCGTCCGGCACAAAGCAAAAGGATCACGACACACGCGGCAAAACCGATTACGTTAATATGCCCTTTCACGAAACTGATGAGATTATTCATAGCATTAATTGCGCGCTGGACGATCGCGGATCTTGTTCAACGTGCGGGAATGGCTCGTTGATATTGCCCATTTTACGGATCATCCCACACTTCGGACTCTAAACCTCTACTGAAAGTCTATCGAAACTTTATTCAAAAACCGCGCCTTTGTCGAGCAATGGTCAGGCCCCATCCGACCGACCTATCGAGCCGGCCAAGTATTCATCTTGATTTCATCCAACCAAAAGCGGACAATCGGTGTCTAAAGTATTGTTGTTCAGCACAAAGGCTAAATCTATGAAAAGTCGGGCTTATCGCACTTTCGCCACTTACTTGTTCCTGTTTTCGTTGCTGTTCTCGGCCACCGGGGGCGTTGCCAACGCGCAGTCAAAGCCGCAAAAGCCGGACCCGAACACCGGCGGTGGAAAAAAGAATACTCGACCGACTCCGCCGACTGAAGAAGAACTGAAAAAAGCAGAAGAGGAACGCAAGATCCGTGAGGAAGAAAAAAACGCGATCTTTGACGATACGATCGAAAAGGTCGAGACCAACGTCGTTGCTGTTGACGCGGTCGTCCTCAACAAAAAGACGGGTCAGATCATCAGCGGCCTAAACAAAGCAAATTTTGCGATCTTTGAAAACGGCGTCAAACAAAATATTTCGAGCTTTGCGACACCAGATTCACCGATCACCGTCACGCTCGTTGTCGAATATAGCAAGTGGACGGAGATACTCGGCTCGGCCGGCGGCGGACAGTTCGACCCGGGCACGTATGAGGTGATCCGTCCCGTTGCTCAGTTTATGACCAACTTCATCAAGCCGCCAAATGATTACGCATCGGTGATCGCATATGATATCCGACCGACGCCGATCACAGATTTTACAAATGATCCGGGCCGCATCCGCGCGACGATCGACCTGTTACTCCGCAATCGACCGGCATTTCGCGAAAACGCTATGTTTGACGCCCTCAAACTCGCTCTTGTCGGCGGCCGGGCAGATTCGGTGGTGCTTGAAAAATCAAAAGAGGAAAAGTCGGATTATGCCGGAATGGTCGCGGTCAAATCCAAGCGAAAGGCGATAATCCTGGTGGCATCAGGCATCGATACATTCTCCAAGATCGGCTATGACGAAGCCCGGCGGATCATCCAGGAAGCCGGCGTACCGATATACATTATCAGCACCGGCAATCTATTCTATAAGATGTACGAAGGCCGTCTGGGTGCGACCGACGACCTCAGTGGCGGTCCCGGACGGCTGACATTCCTGATGGCTCAAAACATTATGAATACGCTTGCCCGTGAGTCGGGCGGACGACACTTCCCGATGACGTTCGAGGCTGAGGTTCCGAGTTATCTGCAGTCTATTAACGCTCTGATGCGCAGTCAATACAGCTTGACCTACGACCTTGCCGAAAAAAAACCGCCCGGCACGCGTTCGAAGATCGAGGTCAAAGTCGATGTTGACGGTGACGGCGTTTACGATGACAAGGTGTATCAGGTACAGCATCGCCCGTTTTACGTCACGCCGGGCGGCGGAAAGCCCGAGAAAGAAAAGAAAAAGAAGTGATCTATATCGCTACCAGCATTGAGTGCGGGCCGCAGTTTCAAATTGCAGCCCGCACTTTTATATTGGCAGCGGCAAACTGTTCTGCTATCCTTTTACGTTTGACCCTATGAGTAAGCGCATCGTCGAAAGCTATAAACGGAAACTCAGTGTCGAGGAGCACTATGTCGTAAATCGCGGCGGAGCACTTCGTATTGCTCTCTGCTACCCCAATATTCACTCGATCGCGATGGCCAATCTCGGGCTTCATACGATGTATGAGCTTTTCAATGCGATACCGGACGTGGTGTGTGAACGCGTATTTTTGCCCGATCGCAACGAACTTGCCGAATACGAAAAGACCGGTGCGACGTTAATGTCGCTTGAGACACAATCTAAGGTGAAGAGCTTTGACGTGATAGCCTTTTCGATCTCGTTCGAGACCGACTATCTCAATATGGCGCGGATGCTCCAACTTTCCGGGGTGCCGGTATGGTCTAAGGAGCGCACCAAGGGCCATCCGTTGGTAGTGATGGGCGGTGCAGCGTCGTTCCTCAATCCGGAACCGATCGCTGACTTTACCGACGTGATCGCGGTCGGCGAGGGTGAGGTGCTGGCCTATCAATTGATCGATGCCATACTCGAAAATGACTCGAAAGAGGACATTTTGAGGCAATTGGCGCTGATCGGCCGCGGATTTTATGTACCGGCATTTTACGACGTCATCCATAATGAGGACGGTACAGTTTCGGATTATGTTCCCAACGAACCCGGCGTTCCGCGTCGGGTCGGACGAGCATTGGCCTCGGTCAACCCCAAAGAAGGTACGCTGAGGCGAGCCTTAAAGCGTGGCGAGGCGGAATTGGCGGAGTTTTTGGTCAATCAGGATACGTTTTGCCCATCCACATCTGTCTGGTCGCCGGGCGCCGAAATGGGCGACCGCCTTTTAGTCGAAATATCACGCGGCTGTTCGCAAGGTTGCCGATTCTGTTGGGCAGGCTACAACTATTACCCACCACGCGTCGTTCCGGCCAAGGACATACTTGCCAAGGCTCGCGAGTGGCGGCATAAGACCAACAGGATCGGACTCGTTTCGACCGCGGTCTGCGACCACCCGGAAATTTCAACGATCTTGAGTGAGTTACGGGCGATGGACTATCGGATCTCGGTCTCAAGCCTTCGTCTCGACCAGATTTCGGACGAGTTGCTGGACGCTCTGGTCGAGTCGCGTGATCAGCAGATCGCCGTTGCCCCTGAGACCGGTAGCGATCGGCTTAGACGCGTGATCAACAAGAATCTGACTAATGACGAGATCGTAGATATTTGCGGCTCGGTATTTGACCGCGGGATGCTGACCATCAAACTCTATATGATGGTCGGCCTGCCAACGGAAACGACAGAGGACCTCGACGAAATATTTACTCTGGTCGAGCGTGTCAAGGACAGGATGCTGCAGGCCGGCAAGCAGTTTGGCCGTGCCGGCAAGATCATTGCCTCGTTGAACGGCTTTGTCCCCAAACCAAATACGCCATTGCAATGGGACGCTATTTGCGGTGAAAAGGATCTGAAGCAGCGTATTAAATACGTTGCCAAAGGACTCAGCAAGATCCCAAATGTCGAGGTCCGCTTTATGTCGGCACGGATCGCTCACGAACAGGCACTGTTCTCATCCGGCGACCGAAGCGTGGCCAGAGTGATCGATCTCGCGGCCCGTTACAAGGACGATCTCAACAGGGCATTGCGCGAGACCGGGATCGACCCGGCTTTTCATATTTCGCGTGACCGCAGCTATGATGAGTTTCTGCCGTGGTCGATAGTCGATTCCGGTTTGTCGTTTGAGTTTCTTAAGACCGAACACGAAAAGGCCAGGGCATCTCAGTCGAGTTTGCCCTGCCCTGCAGTCGAAAAGTGTACTACCTGCGGCGTTTGCCCCACCACCTGGCTTGCTGACGCACCTGAGAGCCTGATCCAGATCCAACCGCTCAAGGTCCGCGCAGCGATGGCCGCCGCCACGGCCTAGGACTATTGTTTCAACAAAAATCCGGTCGGCGTTGCGGTGTGATCAAACACATATTTATAGGTGTATATACCAAACGGAATGATCGGAACCGGCTTTATAAAATAGACACGCGCCTGAATCACATTGCCGGTCTGTGTGACATTTAAGGTAGCGTCTGCCGGTACCGCGTTCGAGATCATAGCCTTTTCGATCCGTCCCTTGACGTTGTCCACCGGGCTCAATTTGCCCGATAGTGCCAAACCTTGGGTTACGGCAGTCTGCATTTCGGTCTTAAGGCTTTCGGCCTCGTAGGCGACCGGAACGTAGTTGTAGCCTGCATGCCCTAAAATGGCGACGACCGCGAGGAAGATCGCAAACTTGACACCGGCGCTTCCGCGCTCGGACGAGCGTTCGTGAAAAGCGTTTTTCATTGTATGAGTTACTCCTGAAATCGCCGGCGGATCCGGCGATATACTATCGGGCAATAAGGCGTTTGAGCGCAGATAAATGGGCGGATAGCGGGATATCATCACCACTAATGATCACTGGCTTGCCGATACCCTGTAAAAGAACCATTTGTAGCGAACCGGCAACCTGTTTCTTGTCAAATCTAAAAGCCTCAATGACCAGTTTCGGATCGATGTTGTCCAACTTCGGCAAAGTGCCGGATCGATGCACAACATCGTTCAACAATTTTACAACGTTTTCGTCACTTAACGCAAGTTCTTTTGAAAGCTCCGCCGCGTATATGATCCCATAGCCTACGGCCTCACCGTGCCGAAAGTACTTATAGTCGGTCACCTTTTCGAGTGCGTGGGCGAGCGTATGGCCAAAATTGAGTATCTTTCGTGATCGTCGGTCACGCCTTGCCGCTGATTCACGCTGATCACCGCTCACGATCCCCGCCTTGAAAGCGACCTGATCGGCAACGATCGCGGCCAGTGAACGTCGATATTTAGGATCACCGAAATGATCCGACAAGTGTTCGATGGGAAATTTCTCAAGTAATGCCGCAACTTTACCTAAGAGGTCGATGCTGCCGATGGCACCTTGCTTTATCGCTTCACAAAATCCGGCGGTCATCTCTCTCCGGTCGAGTGTAGCGAGCAGATCAGGGTCGATCAGAACACCTTTGGGCTGATAAAACGCCCCGATCGTGTTTTTGCCAAATTTTGAGTTTATTCCTGTCTTGCCGCCCACCGAAGAATCGATCATCGCCAGCAAAGTCGTAGGGATCTGCAAAAAAGAGATGCCGCGAAGATATATCGAAGCGGCAAATCCCGCAAGGTCACCGACAACGCCGCCGCCGAGGGCAACAACGGCGTCAGTTCGTGTAAGTCCGGCCGCGGCGAATGAATCGAGTGCCGCATCGAGCGATCTGAGGTCCTTAAATCTTTCGCCGTCTCGCATTTTCCAGACTGTGACCGCAAAACCTGCGTCCGCCAGGCTCCGTTCAACCGTCTCGCCGTATAGGCCGAAAACCTTGTCATTCGAAACAATGACAACTCTTTGTGCTGAATGGCCCAGACACTTTTGAGCCCATTTCCCGCTCGAAGACAATGTGTTGCTGCCGACACTAATGTTATATCGGTGTTGCTCTTCGGTGGTTTCGATCTTGATCAACATTTCGTTAAATAATACCGCGTCGGCTAATCGTCAAGGCCTATCTCGGCTCGAATGACGTCGGCGATACGATTTGCCTGAGTCTCGACCTGAGCCTGATCCTTGCCCTCGATCATCACACGAGCCAGATTCTCGGTGCCAGAATACCGCAACAGCAACCTACCCTCGCCCATAATTTCGTCTTCGACCGCTTTTGCAGCCGCGGCGATCGCCGGAACCGACTCAAAGGGCAACTTTTGGCTCACCTTAACATTGACGAGTACCTGGGGATATCTGACAAAGCCGTCAGCCATATGGGACAAGGTTACGCCCTTTTCGACCATTGCCCGCAGCATAAACAGCGCGGTCATAATGCCGTCACCGACCAGGCTATGTCTGGCAAAGATAACGTGGCCTGATTGTTCGCCGCCGACCTCCGAATCGGTCTCAAGTAATTGCTGCAGTACATACTTGTCACCGACCGCCGCCCGGATCAGTTCAATGCCGATCGAACGCATCGCGATCTCAAGCCCGATATTACTCATCACGGTCGCCACCACCTTGGAGTTTTGTATTCGGCCGTGCCCTTTTAAGTACTGTGCCATCGCCCACAATGTCGCGTCGCCATCAACGATCGCACCGTTCTCATCGACAAAGAGAGCGCGGTCCGCGTCGCCGTCAAATGCGACGCCGAGGTCAGCGCCGTTTTCAATGACCGCCGCCTGGAGATGTTCGAGATGCAGCGATCCGCACTTTTCGTTGATGTTGCGTCCGTCAGGCTGATGATGGATCGGGATCACGTCTGCCCCCAACAACCGAAAGACCCGCGGCGCGATCTCCGACGCGGCACCGTTTGCACAGTCCAGGACGATCTTGATGCCTTCCGCACGAAGTCCGGAAACGGCATTTGTCAGATGGGCGACATAGTCGTCAACGAAAACGTCAGAGGCTACAGCCGGCAAACGGTCATCATTATGCTGAATGTCGGAGATTGAACCATAAATATCACGTTCCGTTTCGCGCTCGATCGATTCCTCGATCTTTTTGCCCGACGGCAGAAATATCTTCAGACCATTGTCGTGAAATGGGTTATGCGACGCACTGATCACGACGCCGGCGTCGAACCCTTCGGCCTTGGTCAGAAATGCCACGCCCGGCGTCGTGATCACACCTGCCGAAACACACTCTGCACCTGCGGATTCGGCTCCGCTGCAAAACGCTCGTTCGATAAACTCGCCCGACTCGCGCGTGTCGCGGCCGATCACGAATTTCGGCGGTCGCTGAAGAGTTTGGCCAAACTGTCTCGCCAGCGAACGCCCGATGACGGCTATCGTTCTACTATCAAGCGGAAATTCATTTGCCCGTCCGCGAATGCCATCTGTCCCAAAGAGCTCTTTCATATATAAATGAAGTAAACAAAGGAGAAAAACCTTTTATACATTAAGTATTAGTCCAACACAAACGTCGTCTATCCATAATGATTTGTTGTATATAATATAAATTTTTCAAAATCTGTTGACAACCACTGTCGGAATGAGCGAATCTTAATCGTGTGACTTGCCGGCGCAATTTCCTGAACACTATCTGTAAGCGATTCCGTATCAACAAATCTATGAAATTTAGCATTACCTCGATCCTGCTCGTCTTCGCAACACTCGCAATCGGCAATCTAGGCAGCGTTCAGGCGCAGACTGCTCCTACTTCGTCGCGAGTGATAGTGACAAGCACTCTGCCGCCCGCCAAGGCCATCGCGACACCGGCACCCCGTCCGGTACAAACGCCGATCGTCGTGTCGAGTGCACCGCCTAGCGTTCAGGCCCAACAGGCAACTAATATCAATCGGTCAGGATTGAGTTTTGCGCAGATCAAGGCCAAGATCGCCGAGGCCCGCCGTATTATGCAGGTTCGCCCGCTAACGACTGCGTCGGCTGAAACTACGGTTCCGATTTTTCAAAATAGCTTGATCAGGATCGCGTTTTACGACTGGCGGACTCGCCAGATCGACAATGTTGTTCTTTCCAAAGAGCAGTTCCTGACCGCCTCCGTGCCGTCCACCGCGGTTGCCGCATCGGGCAAGCAGTTCGTTGTGACTACAGTTCGGGCGAACGGCGTAAATACGCCTGTTACGATCGCCGACGAAAGCGGCCAACAGCAATTGCCACTGGTCGTCCAGTATCCCCGTGAGAATAATGGTGTTTTTCAGGAAATGGCATATTATGTTTCGACGCACGCCGGCCTGATCACCCCTGAGGTCGTAAATGCGGGACAGTTTTACGTTAGAAATGTGATCGAGATCGCCCGCGAACGCCTGAGTGAACGCGGTATCACTATACAGCCTAAGGTCGCTGACATTGCCGAGCGGCTTGCGACCGTCGAGCACGTTGATCATCTGAGATTTAGGACAGAATATCACCCGAACATTTATAACGACATATTTACGCTCTATGCTCTCAATGAGGGCCAGACGTACCGTTACTCTGTGAGTTCGGCCGGTGCGGGCGGGATGGTTCAGATGATCCCGTCGACATATAGGATGGTGCGAGCCCGATTTCCGGGAGTTTACCTAATGCCCGATTTTGTCGAAGGGATGCGGGACCACGTTAATGCGGCCAAGGTTATGTTGCTATATATGCAAATGACCTGGAATGATCTGACCGCGAGTCCGACCGTTGCGAATGCATTGCAGACGGGCATTGCTACACCCGAGCAACTAATGGCCGCAGGATATAACTCAAACCCCGCTAAACTTCCCGGATACATTAATCGCGGCGGACAGAACTGGACCACACTTATTCCGAGAGAGACCAAGATATATCTGCAGATATATGAATCGCTCGAGCGAGCGGTCCCGATGAACTCCAGGAACCGGTAGATCGAAATATTTATTTTGTAAGGAAATGGCCGCACCGATAACAGTCGGTACGGCCTTTTTTTGCTCCTAACGATGCTATTCGTCCGGGCTGTCCGATGAGTTGGCGAGTGTCGCCCCGAGCCTGGCGACCTCAGCCTGGATATCGGTAAAGGTCTTAGTGACGAGGTCCGGGCCTTCAAAAAACTCATTGCCGGTCACCTCAAACACAGCAAAAGGCGGCGGCTTAAACTGGAGCATCTCGTCTAGTGTCGCAAAATCGACCCTAAACGTATTCAGGCCCCAGAGTTTGCCTAAGAATACGTCAAACGCAAAGAGGTGCCGGTCGTATTCGTGATAGAAACGGTTCTTGCGGACCTCCCGGCCGTGGTGAGGGCGAAATATCTCGATCTCAACGGCATTGAGGTGCATCTCAGCGAGTCGGTTAACGCCCGGGCCGTCATCCTCCGCGTGTATCCGTTGCTGGAGAATGTATGTCCAAACTTTCGAATACGGATCGCGAATCGATCTGGTACGCATTCTTGTCCCTTGAATATAGTTGTCGTAGATCTGCAGATGACTGCTCGCACGTGTCAGCGGCTCAGGCAGAGCGTCTATGAGATATGTCCTGTGGAGTTCGAGTTGGGCAGTTTTGTTCATTGTTATTAAATTTATTATACTCTTGAAATTGATATCAACCGGAAAGATTTATTAACTATGCGATATTTTCAACCACTTCTAGGCTCAGTTATCGGACTTGTAATTTTAGCGGCAGGCTGCGGCAATTCGCCCGCAAATAATGCCGTAAATTCAGGAAAAACAAACACCGCAAACACCGCCAACGCGACAAATGCGGTCAACGCTCCGGCTAATGCAGACAATGCAGTAGCTACGACCGCAAAACCCGAAGCCGCGACGGAGAATAATGCTCCAACCATCACGCCCGTTGTTCATACCTATTATGATGCGTTAAAGCGAAAGGATGATGCTGCACTTCAGAGTGTTTTGTCTGCGGCATTTATCAAGTCGGTACAGGACGATATGAAAGCCGAGAAGAAAACCGGAATGGCCGCATACCTTGCACTTTATGACACCATCCCCGAAAAACCGGTCGAAGTTCGCAACGAGAAGATCGAGGGCGACAAGGCAGTTGCCGAACTCAAGGGCGGAGCATATATAAAATGGACGGCGTTTTCGTTTATAAAAGAAAACGGGGCGTGGAAGTTCACCGGCGGCAGTCCGGAAATCGATAGCGTAAAGCAAGGCTCGACAACCGGAAAATAACGACAAATTCAACGTCTTCGAACTCTAAGGCCCGCCCGGTGATCGGCGGGCTTTTTCATAGGGAAGACTTGCATTTATTTGCAAAACTGTTAGCATTTGCAGTTTGGCGTTAAGCCGCGAACGGCGAACGGCCAATTTTTACAAAAGTCTTTGAAAGGATTTCGATATATTATGAAGAACAAATTTATTTTGACTCTGGGCGTTGCTGCTACCGCCGCCGTCTTTTCGGCCTGCGGAGCACCTGCAGCCAATACAACAAATTCAAACGCCAACAAATCGGCGAACACCAATACTGTTGCCAATACCAACGCTGCCGCAAATACTGCTGCAAACACGGCAGTTGCTCCGGCAACGGACGGAACTGTCATCAAGCTTGAAGAAGCGGGCATTATGATGGTCGTGCCTAAGGGCTTCAAGTTTAGCAAAGACGGCGAATACACTATCATTAAGACCGACGACGAAGGCGTCGACATCCGTTTCTCAGTTCCGAAAGACGGCGACTACGCAAAAGTCCTCGCTGATGCAGCGAAAGAGATCGATGACTACCTTGATGATGTAAAGGTTGAAAATAAGGGTTCGAAGATCGAGATCGACGGAATGGAAGCAACGTCACTCAGCGGCACTGCAAAAAATAAGGGCGAAGAACTCGTTTGGGATCTTACCGTTATCAATGCACCCAAAAAGCCGGTTCTTGCAAACATCTACGCTGAGAAATCGAGCCTCGACAAGCACGAGGCGGATGTCAAGAAGTTCTTGGAAAGCGTCAAGAAAATGTAGTTTGGTCATATGATCAAAGTACAAAGGGCTTGAGAAACTTTGCGGTTTCTCAAGCCCTTTCTCTTACGGAAATGTGCCGAATTATCCGGCTGCGTTGCTCGACTCGGCCGGTTTGTACGGCGGCAATACGACGCGTGCGGTCTTTTCTTTCTTCATCCCGAGTGCCCAATCAGCTTGCATCAGCGTATGAATGTCGCGTGTTCCTTCATAGATCACCGCGGCCTTGCAGTTGCGCAGGTAACGCTCGACCGGATAGTCGTTGGTGTAGCCGTTGGCTCCGTGGATCTCGATGGCCATTGATGCGGCGGTTTCCGAACGAATGGTCGCCTGCCATTTAGCAAGACTCGCGGCCTTGGCGGACGCCCGTCCATTATTTTTGAGCCATCCGCATTTCAGCCACAGCATATGCGCCATCTGGTAATCGGCTTCCATATTGGCGATCTTTTGCTTGACGAGCTGGAAATTAGCGATCGTCTGGCCCTGCACCTCGCGGGTGTTGGCATACGAGACCGAGGCGTCACGCGACGCTCGGATCACGCCGGTTGCACCCGAGGCGACCGTGTAACGGCCATTCTCAAGCGAGAACATCGCGATCTTAAATCCTTCGCCTTCGTTGCCGAGCATATTAGCGTGCGGCACGCGGACATCCTGCAGCGAAAAGTAGCCCGTGTTGCCGGCCTTGATGCCGAGTTTGCCGTGGATCGTACCGCTCGAGAATCCTGGCATCGTCCGTTCGACGATAAAGCACGAAATGCCGCTGTGGTCACGAACCTTCTGTTTTTCCGGGTCGGTCCAGCAAAAGAAAAGGAAGTTGTCAGCGACATCCGCCAGCGAGATCCACATTTTTTCGCCGTTGAGGATCCAGTCGTCACCGTCACGCGTCGCGTACGAACGCATTCCAATAACGTCAGATCCGGCATTGGGCTCCGTCAATCCGAATGTAGCAAGCTTTTCGCCCTTTGCCTGCGGCACCAGATACTTCTGCTTTTGCTCCTCAGTTCCCCAACTGTAAACGCTCAGGCTGTTAAGCCCGACGTGCACTGACATCGCAACACGCAGGAATGTGTCACACGCCTCGAGTTCCTCGCAGACGAGCCCAAGCGAAATGTAATCAAACCCGGCTCCGCCGTATTCTTCCGGAATGCAGACTCCCAAAAGCCCGAGGTCTGCCATTTTGTCAAAAACCGAGCGGTCGAACTCAGCTTTTTCGTCCCATTCCTTGATATATGGAGCAATTTCACCCGCACAGAACTCTCGAACTGTTGCCTTTAGGGCCTGATGGTCTTCTGTCAATTCAAATTCGATCACGGTTGTCTAATGTCCTCACTTATTAAATATATGCTAAACTTTTGCTCGTAAATCCTTATTAGAAGTTTAGCATTTTGCGAATTTTTCCGCGAAAGCGCCTTGATTCTTTGACCTCATATATGTCGACAAGAAAGCTAATAATAGCGTCCATTTTCGCCTTTTCTGCCTTCGGTTCGCTGATAAGTGCTCAGAATCGCTCGAATGAACCGATCCCGGCAATGCCCAAGATGCTGACGCAACTCGAGCAAATGAATGTCCGCGAGCAGTGGCTCGAAAAGCGACTCGGCGGCATGCTCTTGCCGATGATGAAGCGTCACGGCATCGAGATGTGGATCGTGGTCAACGAAGAATTTCACAGCGATCCTGTGACCGAATATATCGTGCCGCCGATACCTATGGTCGGGCGGCGTGACTTTTTTATCTTTATCGACCGCGGGACACGCCTCGAGCGGATCGCCGTCGTACGGTATGTCGAAGAGCGTTTGAAAAAGCACTATAAGGTTCTCAATCCGCCGCGTGCCGAGCTCGCCGCAGCGATCAAACGGATCGTGGACGAACGAGCCCCGAAAACCATAGCTCTTAACTACGGCGGCAGCCGAGGCCAGCAGAACGGATTGACGCACGACGGCTACCAATTTATGGCCGAAGCACTCGGCCCCGAAAACGAGAAAAAGTTTGTTTCCGCCGCACAACTGCTCACTGACTTTTTTGACACCCGAGTTCCCGATGAACTGCCGCATTATGAGACTGCGGTATTAGCAACCGACGTCATTACTCGGCGGGCGTTCTCAAACGAAGTGATCACTCCGGGCAAGACCACCGTCGGCGACGTACGCTGGTGGATGATGGAACAGGTCAATAGACTTGGCCTCGGTATCTGGTTTCAGCCGGATATGCGTGTCCAGCGACAGGCAAAATCAACTGCTGCTGGGGAGCAGTTTCTGGACGTTGCCAATGAGTCGTTGGTGCTCGAGCGAGGCGATCTGATACACGTTGATTTTGGCCTGATCTATATGGGCCTCAGCACCGACTGGCAAAAGCACGGTTACATTCTCAAATCCGGCGAAAAGGACGCTCCGGCCGGATTTAAGGCCGCTATCAAAAACACAAACCGCTTGCAGGACATCCTTTTCAGTTTCGGCCGGGCCGGAATGACGGGATCCGATCTGTACGAAAGGACGATGGCGGAATGTAAAAAGCAGGGCATCGACGCGATGATATATTCACATCCGATCGGTGCTCAGGGCCACGGCCTCGGTGCCTCGATCGATTTTCGCAAGAGCCTCGGCGGCGACGAAGACCGCTTCAGACTCGGGTCATTTACATCGATCGAGCTCAATACGTCGACTAATATCCCGGAATGGAACGGCCAGAAGGTTACGATCATGGCGGAGGACGATGCCGTGATGACGTCTGCCGGATTTAAGTTCATTCGCCCGCGACAGACCGAGTTGTATCTGATCAAATAAAAAATGATATCCGTCTCCGAAGCTACCCAAACCATCCGGCTCAGATCCGCGCAACGCGGCACTGAGAGTGTGTCACTGACCGACTCGGTCGGTCGTGTTTTAGCCAACGATATCGTGGCAGACACCGATCTGCCGCCGTTCGACCGTTCCCAGATGGACGGATTTGCCGTTATTGCCGCGGATGTCGAGAGTGCCCCGGCCGAACTTACGATCGTTGGCGAATCTGCTGCCGGTCACGGATGGCACCACAAAATGAGTGGCGGCCAGACCGTTCGCATTATGACGGGAGCACCGGTTCCGCCGGGTGCAGACTCCGTTCAGAAGATCGAACTGACGAGCGAGGCGTCGATGGTAGGCGACAGCGGCGCAGACTCCGTCACGATCCTGCAAAGCGTCAAACTCGGAGCTAATATCGTCCTAAAAGGCGCAGAGATACGGTCAGGAGAACGTGTGTTTCAGTCCGGCGAACGCATATCGCCGGCGATGATCGCATCCTTAGCCGCTTTTGGCTACTCTGATCCCGAAGTGTTTCAGAGGCCAAAGGTTGCGATCCTCGCGACTGGCAGCGAGATCGTCGATATCCGAAGTTCGCCCGGAATTGACCAGATACGTAATTCAAATGCCCCGATGTTGTCTGCATTGGCGGAAAAGTGCGGTGCCGAATCGCGAATTTTGCCGCTGGTCGATGATGATCTGGACCGTCTGGTGGATACGATCGGAAAGGCATTAGAGGAGTGCGATGTTTTGATCATCAGCGGCGGTGTTTCCGTCGGCAAATATGATCTGACCAAGCCGGCCCTGAGCAGGTTGGGGGCGACATTGCACTTTGAAAAGGTTCGCCTCAAGCCCGGTAAACCCGCGGTCTTTGCGACACTCGGCGCCAAGCTGATCTTTGGGCTGCCGGGCAATCCGGTATCGGCGGCCGTGACCTTCGAACTTTTTGTGCGTCTCGCCCTGTGGGCTCTGCAAGGTGCTCGCGATACCGAGATGCGTCGCGGCACTGCCCTTTTGGGCACACCGGTAAAGGCGGCGAAGGGACGGGACACTTACCTGCCGGCGTCACTTAGTACCGATGATAAAGGCCATTTGATCGCCACGCCGACGCGTTGGCAAGGCTCGTCGGACTTTATCGGATATTCGCGGGCCGAAGCATTGATCGTCGTCGAGGCAGATGCTCGGCTTGAGAGCGGTGACCCATCGACTGTGTTATTTTTGATATAAGACCAATGACCGAACCTGTAGCACTCGCCCACGAAGCGATCCACGAAACCGTCGAGTCGATCCTCGCCGGCGGCGGCGGTCGCCTGCTTGATGTGCCCGCCGGCGAGGGAGCTCTGGCACAAAGGCTAAAGCGTGTCGGCTACGATGTTTCGTGTTGCGACCTCTACCCTGAGATATTTCAGCTTGACGGTGTCGAGATCCGCTCGGGCAATCTCGACACGCGTCTGCCGTATGAAAGTGGCGACTTCGAGACGATCGTCTGCGTTGAGGGCCTCGAACATATCGAAAATCCGGCAAATGCCATTGCGGAATTTGCCCGACTGACCGTCGCGGGCGGCCGATTGATCGTCTCAGTGCCAAACATTATGAATATCGAGGAGCGCCTTAAATGGCTCTTTTCCGGATACACATCGCATTTTAAGCCGCTGTCGCGTCCGGCGCTGGACAAGATTAGCCGTGAGTTTCCGGGTATGGAGGAGATCGCCCTGCACGTCAATCCGATCGGGTACTCTGAGGTGAGATTTCTGCTCGAAAAATACGGCTTCGAGATCGTCAAGATCTATCGTGACAAGGAAAAAAAGAACTCGTGGGCGTTTCGCCCGCTCGGAGCGATCATTCGGCTCGTTTCGCGATTTTCCTCGGCCGCAAAGCGTGCTGAGCGTTGGTCGGACGAATTAAATTCGGACGAAGTGTTGTTCGGCGGCAACACATTAATATTTGAGGCAAGGAAGATATGAGCGAACTTTCGCATTTTGACGAGGGCGGTAAGATCAGGATGGTTGACGTTTCCGGCAAGGCCGAGAGCGTGAGGCGGGCGGTCGCGTCAGGCTGCGTTCAGCTTTCTGCCGCGACGCTGGCGACTCTTCGCTCGAACGCAAACCCAAAGGGTGACCCGCTCGAGATCGCACGAATTGCGGGCATAATGGCGGCGAAACGCACGTCCGAATTGATCCCGCTCTGCCATCAGATCAATCTATCCAAGGTGAATATCACCGCCGAATTCAGGGACTTCGGCATATATCTCGAAGCCGAGGCAATCACAGCAGCACAGACCGGCGTCGAAATGGAAGCTCTCACCGCCGTCTCGGTCGCAGCACTGACGATCTACGATATGTGCAAGGCGGTTCAGAAGGACATCGTCATTAGCGACATACGGCTAGAGAGCAAAACGGGCGGCAAGAGCGACTATCAGCGTTTAGTCGAAAACCAATAACCAACGACAAGCATCGAACTTTCGGTTAGAATAAGCGTATTCGGTCATAGATCCGCAAAGGAGTGTTTTTGAAGTATGGGATATAAGTTAGCCGAAGATGCCAAGCCTCAGGTCATCCTTTTGATCATTGCGACCGTCATCACGATAGTGTTGTGGTTTATACCGTTCGCCGATTATCTGGTTTATCCGATCAGGCTTTTTGTGACATTTATACACGAAGCAAGTCACGCCCTGATCGCGGTTTTGACCGGTGGTTCGGTTCAAAGCCTGACCATCGCCTCAGACGGCAGCGGAGTCGTGTATTCTGCACCATCGAGCTGGTTCGGCGCTATGCTGACCTCGAGTGCCGGTTATCTTGGGACCACGGTTTTCGGCGTGATGATGCTTGTGCTGATCCGCAAGTCCGTTTCGCCGCATAAGGTGCTTGTAGGTTCGGGCATATTTATCGGCACGATGACGGTTGTATTCGGCATTTTGAGCCCGATATTTCACTTTCTATCGCTCAATGTCGCGTTTTCGAGCGTTATATTCACTGTCGGTGCCGGGCTTTTGCTGACCGCCGGGCTTCTCGCTCTGGGCAAGTTTTCGAGCTATCGCGTGGCAAACTTCTCGGTTGCGTTCTTAGCGATCCAGTGCCTGCTCAATTCCCTGTCCGATCTCAAAACCGTATTTTTCATCAATGCCCCGCTCGTTGGGTCCGACTTGGCCAATGACGCCAAGAATATGGCTGACGCCACCGGTTTACCGGGCGTGTTTTGGGTATTTCTCTGGATCGTGATCTCCGTGGTTATGATCTCGGTCGGTATGCGGTTTTACGCCGTTGCCAAAAATAAAAACTCGTCGGTTTCTGTCTTTGAGGACTGATCTATGAAACTACTTCGCACGTTGATATGTATTCTCGCACTCGCTTTTGCCGCTTCTGCTCAGATCAAAAAGGCAGAGCCGCCGGCGGTTAAGCCGGACTTCGGCAAGTCGCTGCAGATAGTCGTCGTCGTTACAAAAGACTGGAACGCCATCGAAGGCCGCGCACGGATGTTCGAACGCAGTAATACGTCATCAAAGTGGAAGGCTGACGGCGAAGATTTTGCCGTTGTGGTCGGCCGCAGCGGCCTCGCAATGGCCGAAGCACGGAGCGGCGACGCTTCGGCCAAGGTCAAAAAAGAAGGCGACGGTAACTCGCCGGCAGGTATGTTTCCGCTAACCGAGTCTTTTGGCACCGGATCAAAGCCGAACGCCGTCGAACTGCCTTACACCAAGCTTGTTGAATATACCGAGTGCGTTGACGACGTCCGTTCCCACTTCTACAACCGCATCGTCAACCGTATGCAAGTCGGCAATTTTGACTGGTCGTCGTCCGAAAAGATGCTCGCGATCGGTGAGCAGTACAACCTCGGTATTTTTGTCGGATATAATAGTTACCCTGTCGAAAAGGGCCTCGGATCGTGTATCTTCCTTCATATATGGAAAAGTCCGACCGACGGCACTGCGGGATGTACAGCAATGGAACGCCGCAATCTCGAAACTCTGGTTGCCTGGGCGGCTCCGTCTAAAATTCCATATCTCGTACAGTATCCGGCGGACGTGTACGAAAAAAATCGCAAAAAGTGGAATCTGCCCAAGTTCAAATAACGCTCGGCCAGATGCAGGTCGGATCGCGTCTGCTCGTCCGCTCTCGGGTGGAGTGGCGGCACGCGTCCATCAGCAAACTCGCTGACGAAAAGGTCGTTATCACTGTGTGCTCGCCGGGCGGGCGTACCTATCGCCTTCGCCGCAAGGCCGACGCTGAGGTCAGCCTCAGCGGACCGATCGCTATTCTGATCGCCGACTACGGCGACGATTGGCATTCGAACTTTAGTAACTACGACACTCGCTGGTGATCTGCCGCGTCATCCCCCAACCCGCTTTTGTTTACCCAAAATCCATTTGGTAAAATAAACTTTTGTCCAAATGCCGGGAACCGAATCTATGCACGCCGCCACACCGAAAAAGGAAGATCAGATCGAGGTTCGCGGTGCGCGCGTCCACAATCTTAAGAACATCAACGTCTCGATCCCGTTCAATAAATTAACGGTCATTACCGGCGTGTCCGGTTCGGGCAAATCGTCCCTCGCCTTTGATACGCTGTATGCCGAGGGACAACGCCGTTACGTCGAATCGCTCTCGGCCTACGCCCGCCAGTTTCTGGAGCGGATGGACAAGCCCGACGTTGATGAGATCACCGGCATCGCCCCGGCGATCGCGATCCGGCAAAAGAATTCGACCAAGAATCCGCGCTCGACCGTCGCGACCCAGACCGAGATCTATGATTATCTCCGGCTGTTGTTTGCCCGGGCCGGACAGACCATTTGTCACAAATGCGGACGTGAGGTCAAAAAAGATTCGCCCGAATCGGCTGCGGACGAGATCCTGGCGGAACTGCCGGACGGCACTCGATTCTATCTGCTGTTCCCTATTCAGGAAGAAGTTTCTCGTGAGATCGTCCGAACTGCAAAAAGAGGCAAGCCCAAGGCCTCGTCCAAAGATCTAAGTACGTCAGCATATCTCATTTCCCTGCTCCAACAGGGGTTTTCGAGGCTGTTTCGCGGCGGCGAGGTGATCGAACTCCAAAAGCCGGAGGATTATTCTTTTGACGATTTTGACGAAACGTTCGTCCTGATCGACAGGC